>QWCW01000092.1_pt1 | contig 51236 bp, 53 predicted proteins | sample 1972691 | NCBI WGS metagenome assembly QWCW01 (sample SAMN09866698, study PRJNA288562) | Human oral metagenome isolate pre2_saliva, whole genome shotgun sequencing... | reverse complement strand
GTAAGCCTGTCGAAAATATTCGCTGACCACGTAGTCCTCATCTGGAACAATACCTTTGATAGCCGTAACGATATATTTATCATAGAGTTTCTCTTTGAGCTTGCGGAGATGGCTCTTTAGGTAAGGAGAAGGGGTGACAAAAATTAAGGTGTCATTATCGCGTACAGCTTCGTTGATATCGGCCGTAAAGTGGATGCGATGAGTATCGAAGTGGACACCGGTGAGATAGGAGGGATTGTGCTCGAGACGTTTAAAGCTTTCGATGGCGTCCGTTCTGCGCATATACCACGTGATGCTGGGGACTTTCTCCAGTACCATTTTGGCAATAGCGGTGGCCCAACTGCCACTACCCATTATTGCTATCTTTCCTGTTTCCATTTTATTTTTGAAGATATGGGAGAAATTCTCCGTCTTCTTCATAGAGCTATTGCTTCTCTCTCATGTTTTTAGAGCGGAGATAAAGTCTCTTTACTTTATGAGAAAGACGGAGAGATTTTCTTAGTGACCGTTTATTTGTCGGCAGAAACCCATTTAGTGATTTCTTCTAGTGAGGGCTTTTGTATCTCGACAATGTTTCGGTATTTCTTCTGCAATTCGCTGAGCTGTTGCAGGATTTTCTGCGGGTTCACCTCTTTGAGGTCGCTAACGAGATTGTAGCCAATTTTTTGGAGAGCTGGAACCAAATCTTCGGGAATACCAATACGCGTGTAAGCTTCAGCGTTGTCGCGAGGAGCTTTGGCTTCTGGCTTCATCTGTGGGAAGAGGATAACTTCCTGAATGAACGGATTCCCTGTCATAAGCATGACAAGCCGGTCAATACCAATACCGATACCAGAAGTGGGAGGCATACCATATTGGAGTGCGCGGAGGAAGTCGGCGTCTATAACCATAGCTTCATCGTCACCCTTATCAGCCAAAGACATTTGGTCGCGGAAACGTTCTTCTTGGTCTATAGGATCATTTAGCTCCGAATAAGCATTTGCCAATTCCTTACCATTAACCATCAACTCGAAGCGTTCTGTAAGACCTGGCTTGGAGCGATGTATTTTAGTGAGTGGTGACATTTCTACAGGATAGTCCGTGATGAACGTGGGTTGGATGTAGGTACCTTCGCAAAATTCGCCAAAGAGTTCGTCAATCAGTTTGCCCTTGCCCATTGTTTCATCAATCTCCATGTTCAACTTGTTGCAAATCTCGCGGATTTCATCCTCTGTCTTGCCCTCTAAGTCGTAACCCGTCTTTTCCTTGATAGCTTCAAGGATAGGCAGGCGGCGATACGGAGCTTTGAAGCTGATAGTCTTACCGTCGATAACGCATTCGCTCTTGCCATTCACGGCAATGCAAATAGTTTCGAGCATCTTCTCCGTGAACGACATCATCCAGTTGTAATCTTTATACTGCACATAGAGCTCCATGCAAGTGAACTCAGGGTTATGGTTCTTATCCATGCCCTCATTGCGGAAGTTCTTTCCTATTTCGTAAACGCCTTCAAAGCCGCCCACGATGAGACGTTTCAAGTACAATTCGGTAGCGATACGCATATACATATCCTGATCGAGTGCATTGAAATGCGTGATAAATGGACGTGCACTTGCGCCACCTGGAATATTCTGTAGTGTAGGAGTTTCTACCTCTGTGTAGCCCGCACTGTCCAACACGTTGCGGAGAGTGCGCAGCACGATAGAACGCTTGTAGAATGTATCTTTCACATTGGGATTAACAATGAGATCAACGTAGCGTTGACGATAGCGCATTTCTGGATCGGAAAAACCATCATAAACTTCACCATCTTTCTCCTTCACGATAGGAAGGGGGCGGAGACTCTTGGAGAGTAGTGTGATTTCTTCAGCGTGTACACTGATTTCGCCAGTCTGCGTACGGAATACAAAGCCACGAACACCGATAAAGTCGCCCAAATCAAGCAACTTTTTGAAGAATTTGTTGTAGATGTCTTTATCTTCACCAGGGCAAATGTCGTCACGGGTGATATATACTTGTATACGTCCTTTAGAATCAAGGAGTTCAGCAAAGCTTGCTTTTCCCATCACGCGGCGGCTCATTAAGCGGCCAGCGATGCAGACGCGGCGAGGAGTTTCAGCGTTTTCGTCGAACTCGCTGCGGATGTCTGTACTGTAAGCATCAACGGGGAATTCAGCTGCGGGATAGGGGTCGATTCCCATTTGTCGAAGTTCCTTTAGGGCCTCACGACGACCCAATTCCTGTTCGCTTAGTTCAAATACGTTCATGTGATTTTTTGTTTCTTTATATTATTGTATGTGCAAAATTACAAAGAGAAAGCCATAATTCCAAGAATAGCACAAAAACAAGTACAAAGCCACGCCTTTTGAATTATTTATTAAAGAGACTTTTACAAAAAAATAAGCTTTTAAATAACTTTGCTTCATGTAGATTAAAATCTAAGATTTGATAGGTGTAACCCAATAGTGGTCTTGAAGGAGCTGTTTCTAGTTTTAGCTACAATATGGGATATTTGATTGAAGGCGTTTTTGATGTTAATATTCAACTTAATCCTTTATACGAATGATTTTACTCCCATAGGGGAAACACTTATGGAGGCGGATGAACGTGGATATATTATTTATTAATTGAAAGAGAAGCTGTGGTTGCGGGAAGTTCGTCAGTGTACGGCTCAAACTAAAAGATTTTGGCTGATATTTACATTGGGGTTGCTAATCCTGTCTGTCTTCACCATCCCTTTCCTAAGCTTAAAGATGTTTTGGTATATTGTGTCATTATCAAAACAAAAAAACGCTATGTTTGTCAATATTTTTCGTATTCTATTGTACTGAGAATAGCTTGAAAATCAAATTTAAATTCTTCGGGAGGAAATAACGCAAGGAGGAGCTGTTACGCCAATAGGGGATTTTGAAAAAGGTTACTAGGAATTTTATTTTCTATACTAGGAGTTGAAAAAACAATACTGCAATTTTCAAAAATAATAAGGCTGTTGGCTGACATCTTTATTGTATAAACTGATAGAATAAGGAAAAAACTGGCTCTTTGAAGCATTTTTGTCGTTCATTCTATGAAAAATCATAGCTTCCCTTATGTTTTTTACCGATTTATGGAGTGACATTTTTAGCTGATAGATTCGTTTTTCGTTGCTTTCAAACCTTTTTAAGTTTTTCTCAATAATTTTTGCTTCTAGATTGGAGAAGTCTGTTGTAAAGAAAATTCTTGTTTTGAAACCTAGACTGTGATTGTCAGTTGTCACGGCTGAAGGAAGGAATACCAGAGGATATTTTTTTACAAATCTATTTTACCGTTCAGAAAGAGAGAGAAGGAATGAAAAAAGTGTCCATGTACTTCATTTGCCTTCATTCGTGAGCTTTTACAAGCTTTAGCTTATTTTGTATTCTGCAAAAATAGTCTTAACTTTGCACTTGAAGAAAGCAACAACTTCTACGAATCGATGAAAATCGTATTGATGACAACGCCATTTTTCTTTGTCGAGGAAAGCCAAATACTAACGGCACTCTTCGATGAGGGGCTTGAGTTGCTTCATCTTCGTAAACCGGATACTGAGCCGGTTTTTTCTGAACGCCTTTTATCACTTATCCCCGAATCTTATCATCGACGCATTGTTACTCACGACCATTTTTATTTGAAGAATGAATATGGGCTGCGTGGTGTACACTTAAATGATCGTAATCTAGAGTTGCCGGATGGCTTCAAAGGAACGATTAGTTGTTCCTGCTATACGGTAGAAGAAATCGAAGCGCGCCGTAGGAAGATGGACTATGTCTTTCTACAATCCACGGATTTTAATGTTCCTGAGTCCCGCGAAACTTCATGGGAACTCTGGGAGGATGCTGCACATCAGATGTCGGAAAAAGAACTCAAGAAGGTCTATGTTTCGGGGGGCATCACGCTGGACGATCTGCCTCGCTTGCGCAGTTTGGGCTTTGGAGGTGCTGTGGTTTATGGCGACATTTGGAACAGGTTTAATATCTACTCTCAGCAAGACTATCAGGAGTTAATCCTACATTTTCGTAAATTGCTGAAATGATAATTATGGACAAGACTAAAAATATACAAGGCGTGAACTATGGTAGTCAACTTAAAAAGAACGATGCTACTCCTTTTGTGTTCTGGCCTTTGAGGCAGTTGTCCGTAGCCCTTTGTAACTCGTTAAATATCTTTCTAATATGAGCTCTGATTCATTCATGGTATTCTCTGGCACCAAGACTCGCTATTTGGCCGAGAAAATCTGTAAGGACCTTAACTGCCCGCTTGGCAATTTGGTCATCACGTATTTCGCCGATGGCGAATTTGTAGTAAGCTTCGAGGAATCCATTCGTGGCCGCGATGTCTTCTTAGTGCAGTCCACATTTCCCAGTGCTGACAACCTGATGGAGCTGCTCCTGATGATTGATGCTGCAAAGCGCGCGAGTGCTAAGAGTATCAATGCAGTGATCCCTTACTTTGGTTGGGCGCGACAAGATCGCAAGGATAAGCCGCGTGTGTCTATCGGTGCAAAACTTGTAGCTGATATGCTCAGCGCAGCCGGTATCGACCGCTTGCTTACAATGGACCTCCATGCCGATCAAGAACAGGGATTCTTCGATGTTCCTGTTGATCATCTCTATGCGTCTACGGTGTTCATGCCCTACATTAAGAGTTTGAACTTGAAGAACCTTTGCATGGCCAGTCCTGATGTTGGTGGTTCGAAGCGTGCCAGTGCTTACGCTAAATTCCTTGATGTGCCTCTCGTTCTTTGCCACAAAACGCGTAAGAAAGCTAATGTGGTAGCGGATATGCAGATTATTGGTGATGTGCGCGATATGGATGTCATTCTAATTGACGATATTGTTGATACAGCAGGTACTATCACAAAAGCAGCTCAACTGATGATCGACAATGGAGCACATTCTGTTCGTGCCATGGCAAGCCACTGTATTATGTCTGGTCCTGCTGATGAGCGTGTGGCTAATTCTCCATTGCAGGAAATCATCTTTACGGATAGTATTCCATACCGCGGAACTTGTTCCAAAGTGAAGCAGCTCAGCGTAAGCGAAGTTTTTGCTGAAACTATTCGTCGCGTAGAAAACAACGAAAGTATTTCTTCTCAGTATCTTATCTAATAACTGAGCTACTTTCTTATTGATAAGTTTATCACTAAAAACGGACTGCCTCTTTTTCCTTTATTAAGGAGAAGATGAGGCAGTCCGTTCTTAATGAATTATTATCGGCTTGTTCTTTTTAGCCGATCAAGAAAAATGCTATTATTTCGGCTTTGATGGGGGAAGAATCCTATACCATACTTTCCAAGATCCATCTTTTTGATGTTCTACATGAATCTCAAAATCAGCATCATTTGGTATTTTATACATGAGAGTATTAGCTAGTTTATAAGCACCCCATTTAGTTTTGCATTGTCCAATGTAAATCCAAATAGGCTTGGATATTTTATGCTGAGTGCCTATGGCGTAGCTCTTGACTTCTGTAGATTTCTGTAGATGGTCGTATACGATGTTGCCCATATTATACGCAAATTCGTCACAAATAACGATGCTATCTAATCCTGCATCGTATGCAATATAGCCTCCATCATTATACTCTTCGCTCTCATTTTGGATGATTTGGTCTAATGCCAAAGAAATTCGTTTTGTGAGGACTTCTTTAGTAGAGTCTTTAAAACTGTCTCTCTCATCATTTTGGCTGCACCCTATTCCACTAATCAGAACGAGTGTTAGCAGTGTAAAAGAAATGAAATAATGTTTCATAAGTTTTTTAGGTTGAATCGTTTCCTACTCTATAAGCTTTTCGGATTTTGCTTTAATTTCGCATTCTAGAATATGCGGATGTTATAATATTGCAAATATAAGTACGAATAAACTTAAGTGCAACTTTATTTTGTTTTTTTAAGTAAAATGTCGATTATAGATGAGAAGAAGTTTCTTTTTTCCTTAAAAGGCTGTTTTCTTTTTCTTTTTGATATTTCATAAAGGATGAGTAAATGGAAAAACTCCGAGATTTAGGTAGTGTTCCTAAAAGCTTACACGCTCTCGGGCACGGGCAACGAGATGGCACAGTTCTGGCGCTCCGTCGAGTTCCTGCGCGAAGACAGCCAAATCTTCTACGGTGGCGATTATTATCTGCGCCTGAAGAAAGAATTCCGCGGAGATGACATCTACAAGGTCTATGCAAAACCTCACCGCTTACTCTACATCTCCACCAACCGCATTTTCACGCTCTACCGCAAAGCAGCGCTCAGCGTGGGCAACACGCCCCTACCGGAGGACTCGCTCATCGAATATCTCAAGAACGAGCCTTATTTCCTTTCGCGCTCCTATGTGACACGCATGAAAGTGTTCAACAAGGCGGGCTATCCGGAACAAATCGTGGAGAACGGCCACAGTCGCGACAAATACCGTCGCACGCGTTGCTGGATCTTCGATTATGATGAGCTGGAGAAACTCTATCATATCAACCTCGAGGGGGACGATAGCCCCGAAGCTATCCCAGAAGAGGACGATTCACAGGCCCAAGGCCAAAAACTTCCATTATGAGTATATTAAAGAAAATTCAAGAGTTTGCGGCCAATGGTGCACGAGTATTCGGCAAGGCTGCCAAGGGGCAATACCATTCTGAATCGGAAGCAGTAAAAGAGATAAAGAAAGAAATCATGTCAGGCTCATCCAGTCGCCGTGACGACACTGCTAACCGATTGAGAGACCGACGCAACATAAACGTTGATATTCGAAGATGCCTGAATAATTATCTCCACACTCGTTCAAGCAGGGAAGGAAATCTCAAATAAATAACACAAAGGCAAGCCCAACAGTCTGATTTTTTATGCGCTGAAAAAAAAACACTACAACTATTTGTATGTTCTAAAATCTTTCTGTATGTTTGCGATATAGAAACAATTAAAGGATGTTGGTTATGTCTGGAATAGATCTTGGAATTAGAATATTTTTCGGAGTATTGATGCTCATCATCTTTTTAGTTCACCTATACTGTCTCATTTATGCTTGGCATCATCTTGATGCAGAAGATGTACTAAGCGATCTTTATGACATAAAGAGATATAATATGGGTAGAAAGGTCAAAAAGGAAATGGAAAGCCGCGCTATAGATAGAACCCTATGGGGTGAATAGTCTTTTAATACACATACATAAAGGTGTTACTTTGCTAAAAACAGAGTAACACCTTTTTTATTATGAATAGCGAAGCAGTAAAAGAAATAGTTCTCAAGGTCAATGGTGATTACGCCGAAAGAGAACTAAAGAAAATCCAGCAAGACATTGTAAAAGCACGAAAAGAGAAAGAAGCATTTTTGAAAAATGCGCCAGATGCTTCCTCGTGGACGAAAGAACAAGAAAAACAGTGGAGAGAACTCAACGCCACCATCGGGAAAGGAGAACGACAGCTCAAGAGATGGGGCAACAGCGCCGAAGCTATCCCCAAGGAGGACGATTCACAGGGCCAAGGTCAAAAACTTCCATTATGAGACGAGAACAAAAAAAACATTACAACTTTTTGTATGTTCTAAAATCTTTCTGTATGTTTGCGATATAGAAAACAATTAAAGAATGTTGGTTATGTCTGGAATAGATCTTACAGTATCAATCATTATATGGGGGTTAATTATCCTAAACCTTATTTTCCATATATGCTGCGCTGTTTATGCTTGGCATCATCTTGATGCAGAAGATGTCTATAAAATGAACTCTGACATAAGATACTATAATCAAAAGAAAAGAGAAAGCTTAAACAAAGCCATAAACGAAGATTTATGGGGTGAATAGTCTTTTAATACACATATATAAAGGTGTTACTTTGCTAAAAACAGAGTAACACCTTTTTTATTATGAATAGCGAAGCAGTAAAAGAAATTAAAAAAGAACGACAACTATTTGTATGTTCTAAAATCTTTCTGTATGTTTGCGATATAGAAAATAATTAAAGAATGTTGGTTATGTCTGGTTTTTTCGCAATTATAGTTATTCTTTTTATACTCCTTTGGGTTTGTCTCACTTCGAAGGGGGGTGATCCTAAATATAAAAACAGAAATTTTTTAGGATATAAATACAAAGACGATTAAGAAATAAAAGGCGTGTCACTTTCAACTTAAAAATATCTCCACAAAGCACAACGCTACGGATTTTCCGCATAATAGTGCACCGTCTTTTAATACACATATATAAAGGTGTTACTTTGCTAAAAACAGAGTAATACCTTTTTTTTATGGAAAATCAAGAAATCCGTACCATTGTTTTACATCTAAATGATGAGGAAGTAAAACAAAAAACTGAAAATCTCAAAACACGCCTGCGAGAAGCCGCACGCCTGAAAGAAGCTCTCGAGAAAACGGCCGCCGACAGAAACCTCACGAAGAAGGAAGCCAACGATCTGCGAAACTATACAAAAGAAGTCACCGAATGCAATAAAAGTCTTTCGCGCTTGAAAAACACGAAAGAATCGGTGGAAAAAGTCCTTAATTCTTTGTCTTCGGCTGCTCCGCGCGAACTTCGAAAGACGCTTCGCTCGTTGACCGACGAACTCAATAGCGGAAAAATAGAAAGAGGGAGTAAAGAATGGGAAACCTATCAAAAAGCCATTCGAAGCGTGAAAGGAGAACTGGAAACTATAAAAAAAGAACAGAACGCGATTTCCGAGTCTCCAAACAAGCTCCAGGAATGGGGGCAAAAATGGGCAGGTGTGGCAGTTACTGTCAGAACTCTTTACGATACATTCTCGGGGCTTTACTCCAGCGCTATGCAATTCGTGGATGCCTTTGCGCGGATGGACGAGGCGGAAGTACAAGTCATCAAATACACGGGCCTCACACGCAGCGAAGTGGAAAGCCTAAACGAGAGCTTCAAGAAGATGGAAACGCGCACACCGCGCGAACAGCTCAACGCGCTGGCAGCCGACGCGGGACGCTTGGGCATACAGTCGAAGAAAAACGTGCTCGACTTCGTGGCCGCGGCCGACCAGCTCAATGTGGCACTGGGCGAAGACCTCGGCGCGGATGGTGTGAAAAACATCGGCAAGCTCGCCCAGCTCTTCGGTGATGACAAGAAAATGGGGCTCAAAACGCGAAGAACTCAAGAGTAACCTGAAAAGAATGATGGAGGACCTTGACTTGACTGCTATTGAATACCTTTTACAAATTGTCTAAAAAAGCGAATGTTTATGGGGTTACTTCAGTGAGTAGCACTCATAAACATTCACTTTGATTCTAAGAATTCTATTCTTATCTGATTCGCCAACGATTCTTATTGCGCACTAGTTGGATCATAATTTCTTCCGTACTTCCATCACCATAAGACACATTGAGAAAAGCATTGGACATATTCCCCTTATCGTGAACCTCCGTACGCTCTAGCTTTACGTGTTTTACGCCTTTGTGTTCTTCATCAATATAACGCGCGTGTTGCTTGAGTGCATCCTTCATTTCTTGCCGATAAGTTTCTGGCTTATCATCACAGGACTGCATGGCATCAACATACGCATTATAGTTGCCCGAAGTGTAGAGTTTATAGAGCGAAAGAATTTCTTCCTCCTTAGGTCCATTTTTCTCTATGCTTGTATTGCTCTTGTTTCCACAAGAAAGAAGCAGCAAGCCCGCGAAGAAAGCAAATAGTGGACGCATTATTTTTGACGAATGAAGATGTTGATAGGTGTGCCGGAGAAGTTCCATCGTTCGCGTATCTTATTTTCTAAGAATCGCTTGTAGGGTTCTTTTACATATTGTGGCAAGTTGGCATAGAACACGAAAGAAGGAATCTGCGTGTTGGGCAGCTGCATACAATATTTGATTTTGATGTATTTACCTTTGATTGAAGGTGGTGGATAGGCCTCGATGAGCGGTAGCATCTCTTCGTTGAGTTTGGCTGTGGTGATACGTGCCTGACGCTGAATGTAGACATTCTTAGCTGTCTCAAGAAGTTTGTAGATACGCTGCTTAGTGAGTGCTGACGTGAAGATGATGGGGAAGTCATCGAATGGAGCCATGCGTTCGCGAATAGTGTCTTGGAAATGATCGATGGCGCGCTGGCTCTTGTCTTCTACGAGGTCCCATTTATTGATGGCAACAACGAGGCTCTTTTGGTTGCGCTGAATGAGCTGGAAAATGTTCATATCTTGGCTCTCAATACCGCGTGTGGCATCAATTAGCAAAATACAGACATCGGAATTTTCAATGGCGCGAATAGAGCGCATAACAGAGTAGAACTCCAAGTCTTCGCTTACTTTACTTTTCTTTCGAATACCTGCCGTGTCGACAAGATAGAAATCGAAGCCAAACTTGTCATAGCGTGTCAGAATGCTGTCGCGCGTGGTTCCTGCAATGTCTGTAACAATATGGCGGTCTTCTCCAATAAACGCATTGATAAGACTGCTCTTGCCAGCATTTGGGCGGCCTACAATAGCAAAGCGAGGAATACGTGCTTCCTCTTCCAGACGAGTTTCAGGACCGAGCTTTTCAAGAACGAGGTCGAGCAAGTCGCCCGTGCCGCTACCAGTTGCCGCAGAGATGCAGTAAGGGGTGCCAAGGCCGAGTCCGTAGAATTCAGCACTTTGGTAAATATCCTTATTGTCATCGCACTTATTGGCACAAAGAATGACGGGGACTTTGGTTTGTCGGAGGATGGTGGCCACTTGCTGATCGAGGTCAGTAATGCCATTGTCGTTATCTACTACAAACAAGATACAATCTGCCTCTTCTGTGGCAACAAGTACTTGTTTGCGGATTTCTTCTTCAAAGATGTCATCAGAATTTACTACCCATCCACCAGTGTCAACGAGAGAAAATTCACGGTTGCACCACTCGCATTTTCCGTATTGTCGGTCACGTGTGGTACCGGCATGTTCACTAACGATGGCAGCACGAGTTCCCGTTAACCGGTTAAAGAGGGTAGATTTTCCTACGTTTGGGCGGCCTACGATGGCTACTAATTTGCTCATATATAAGAAAGTTAGTTAGCGCTCTCTCCAACTCGTTCTTCACGAACGGGGTAGTTTCTCCTGTGGAGCTACCTGAGAAAGCTTTGAATTGATAAAAAATGAAAAAATTAAATATTATGGTATCCGTAAGCGTTGAGACGGCGGTCATTATTGCGCCAATCTTTATCAACTTTCACAAAGAGTTCCAAAAAGATATTCTTTTGAAAAAAACGTTCCATCTCTTTGCGTGCTTCTGTAGATACTTTTTTTAACGCTACTCCTTGGTGTCCGATAATGATGCCTTTTTGGCTCTCACGTTCCACATAGATAATGGCGTTGATATGTATGGACTTCTCTTGCTCCTTAAAACGTTCTACAGAAACCTCGCAAGCGTAGGGTATCTCTTTATCGTAGTAGAGTAGGATCTTCTCTCGAATGATTTCTGTAACGAAAAAGCGGGCAGGCTTGTCGGTCCATTGATCGCGTTCGAAATACGGTGGGGCGTCAGGTAGTAATTCTTTGATACGGCGTAGGACTGTATCTACATTAAATTTCGCCTTTGCTGATATGGGGAAAATCTCAGCTTTTGGCAGTTGTTCGTGCCATTCGCTAACGAGCCTCTCAAGGTCTTGTTGGTTGGAAGTGTCTATCTTATTGATAAGAAGGAGTACGGGAACAGACATTTCTCGAACTTTTGCCAAGAAATCTGCATTTTTATCTGCCCGCTCAACCACGTCTGTGACATATAGCAGAACGTCTGCATCTTGCAGAGCGGATTCAGAGAAAGCAAGCATGGCTTCCTGCATCTTATAGTTCGGCTTTAGCACTCCAGGTGTGTCAGAAAAAACTATCTGAGCATCATCTGTATTGACAATTCCCATGATGCGGTGACGCGTCGTTTGGGCCTTGAAAGTAGCAATGGAGATACGTTCTCCCGTTAATAAATTCATCAAAGATGATTTACCAACGTTTGGATTTCCCACTAAGTTTACAAAACCACTTTTCATATCGCGATAAATTTTTAGAGAAGCCCCCTACAGCCCTTTATTAGGGAAGAAAAAGGCTGTAGAGGGCTTTGGAAAAGAGCTAAAAACTTTGATTTATTTAGCGTTATAGCCCCATTTGAGTAGAGCTGCACCATATGTGAAGCCTGCTCCGAAGGCTGTAAGGATGATGGAATCTCCCTTCTTTAATTGTTTCTCAAAGTCCCACAAAGCTAAAGGTAGAGTGGCGGCAGAAGTATTACCATAACGCTGAATGTTTACCAAAACTTTCTCCATTGGAATCTCAAGACGATTGGCTACCGCTTCAATAATGCGGATATTAGCTTGATGGGGAAGCACCCAATTCAATGTTTCGTTATTCAATCCGTTTCGTTCTGCTATCTGAGCACTAACGTCACTCATATAAGTAACGGCGTACTTAAATACCGTGCGACCTTCTTGGTGGAGATAGTTCATGCGGCGGTCAATGGAGTAGTGAGAGGGAGGACAAACAGAGCCACCAGCCTTAACGCAAAGGAAGGGAAGCCCTAAACCATCAGTGCGGAGGATAGAATCTGTCCAACCTATTTCTTCTGTCGCCAAAGAGAGCGCAAGTGGAACGATCTGTATAGTCAACAATGCTGGACATTTTCTCAGCGCAACAAACAATCACTTTCTTATAACGTCCACTTTGAATCATACATGCAGCCTGGTCCATCGCAAAGAGGAAACCACAGCAAGCTGCCTGCAAGTCGATAGCGTAAGCATTTGTCATGCCTGTACGACCAATAACAATAGAGGATGTAGAAGGTACTTTGTAGTCTGGAGTCGTTGTTGCCACGATGAGGGCCTCCACGTCAAGCGGATCTGTTCCTGTCTTTTGGAGTAACTGCTTGACAGCTTTACGAGCCATGTAGCTCGTACCGAGCCCTTCTTCTTGTAGAATATGACGTTCCTTAATACCTACGCGAGACATAATCCACTCATCGTTGGTATCAACCATGCGCGAGAGTTCGTCGTTGTTTAGAATATAATCTGGAATATAGCCACCGACACCGGTGATTGTAGCATTGATTTTTTCCATAGAGATATTACAAAAAATTTAAGGTCTGACGTATAGAGAAATAGGACAATATTAAATATGATTTCTGCCTCTTGCTCTAAACGTCAGACCTTTTAATTGAGAATCTGATTATTCAGCTGTTTCTTCCTGTGCTACTGCGAGTTTGCCGCGGTAGTAACCACAAGAAGGACATACCGTATGGTAGATATGCCAACCACCACAATTAGGACATGCAGCTAACGTAGGAGCTACTGCCTTATCGTGAGTTCTGCGCTTCAGAGTTCTCGTCTTTGATTGTCTTCTTTTGGGATGTGCCATGGTTCTATTTTATTTTAACTAGTTATAATTCTATTTTTATTTGCTAAGCATCGAGTTCGTCAATAGGCATTTCCGCAGAAAAGCGGGTGAGCATATCTTTATCACATTCACCTTCGGGGTGGACTCTCTCTAGGGGGAGAGATGTCACGGCAATCTCATATATGTCCCATGCGATGTTGTACATATTAGAGTTGTGAGGTACGAACTTTAGGTCGTAATCTGTTGTCTCTGTTTCATCACCATAGGAGACTCTCACTACATCTGAAGTGTTAATGTCAATAGAGAGTTCATCAAGGCAGCGATCACAGAGAACAATTACCGATCCTCGTAAGAAAATCTTAATTTGATAGATGTCTCCAGCTGTTTCACGTACCTTGACAGTTACATCGAGCCTTCCGCCTTTGATTTCATCTTGCTCGAGTTCAGCAAAGAAATCATCGTGCAGGGAGAAGTGTAAAGGCTCGATTCCGCTTGCAGCCTTCCTTATGTCTATCAGCATATTGTCCTTACTAGCCATAGCGGCTGCAAAATTAGAGATTTTAGCTTGAAGAACAAAATGAAATCTTTATTTTTTGAGTATTAAATCCTTTCTGCGTCTTGTCAGATGATGGGCCGGACAAAATCCTCTTGATGTCTTAAGCTTCTTATCTTATTTATAAAGGTGCGGAAAGGCTGAAGTATTGCGTAGAGATGAAGTGATACTCCATATTTACGAAGCTCTAATTGTTTTGTGAGCTGTCTAAAAAGAATGATGGGGGTGATTATCCAGCACACTAAGAGAATCAAGCTGAAGATATCCGTCAAAAGGTGTATGAGTTCATATGCTTCTGCGATTGTTGATTCGTAAATACGACTTGCTATATATGTGCTTTCTGTTAGCAAGAATAGATATGTAGCCCAGCTAGCAAACGCTTCCCGTAGTCTCCACCAATGTGCGTTCTTGCTGAGGTGTTTTCGAATAGCCGTAGAGTACATTCGCTCTTTATTAAGTACGGATGCATTGGGGAGTTCTTGAAGCATGGTAGCTCTTGTGTCCCATATAAAACTGGCATTCTCCTTCGTGGCCAATTGGTCAACGAGTAAGGCGCAACTACCAAAAGGAAGTTCTAAACTACCTGCAAAACCGTGATTATCAAGAAAAAATTGTTTTGAGATAATGAAGTTTGTTCCATCAGCTCCACAGGCTTTTCCTCGAGCACCTGCACGTAGTATGCGAAGTTGTGCGCAAAGACGTTCGTATATAGCTCGTCGTGCAAGACTACTACCGTCGTCTATATAATTTGCATATCCGATTGTGATGGGCTTTAGATTTTGAGACATTGTCTCGAGCCATAAATCGCTTATTGGGCGACAGTCGGGCGCTGTTAGAAGACACCATTCTGAATGTGCTGCTCGGATCCCTAATGTGAGTGCTAATTTCTGTTTGTCTATATAACGAGAAGTGGTTGGAACAAAGGTATGTCGAAGATTTCTGTACTTTGCCTCCATGCGTTTTAGAACATCACTCGTTTCTGCATTAGAGGCTATGTTTACCACCACGACCTCAAAAGAAGGATACTTCTGTTTGAGAATATACGGAAGATTTCGTTCTAGAAGTATCGCTTCCTTGGAAACAGGGATAATGACGGATATCTTAGGCTTTTCTTCTTTCACTGTTTTTGGTTGACATTTACATTTTTGAGGAAGTGTATAGTCACGCCAGCGTAAAAGATATAAAAGTAAGAGAGCTATGCTAGCTACTCCTAAAAGTATGATTTGGATATAGAAAAACATGATTAAAATGTTAAACCTTTTGTCGGAATGCTGCACAGGTAATAGCTGTAGCAATAGCCACATTTAAACTCTCCACAGTTTTACGGTTGGCAGGATAGTTAGGGATGAAGAGTTTTTCCGTCACCAGTTGTTCTACTTCTTTGCTAATACCGTTCCCTTCGTTACCCATTACTATAATTGCTTTCTGTTGTAATTTTTTTTGGTAAATATTGTCGCCTTCTAAGAATGTTCCATAAATAGGTACGTTCTGTTGGCTCAAGAAAAAGGGGAGATCGACATAGTGAATATTCACGCGAGCGATAGCTCCCATAGAAGCTTGTACTACTTTAGGAGAATAAGCATCTGCTGTATTCAATGAGCAGAAAAGCGCATCAATACCAAACCAGTCGGCTAATCGGATGATTGTCCCTAAATTGCCTGGATCTTGTACGCAGTCAAGAGCTAATGATAAGCCAGAAGTTGAACAGATTCCCTCTGTCGGCTTTTTGAAAATGGCTAAGGCTTCTTGCGGTGCTTTTAGAAGCGAAGCTTGTTGTAGTTCCCTTTCTGTGATTTCCCTGATATTGTATGATTGAAATTCTGGGTGGCTGTCAATAAAATGCTTTGTTCCATACAGCATCTTACACGTACAAAGACCAACCAGCTCTCCTATAACTTTGGGACCTTCGGCAAGGAACACATTTTCCTTATCTCGATGTTTTTTCTGTGCAAGGGATTGGATGTATTTTATCTCGTTCTTTGTCAGCATAAATACAAGCTTCTTTTTGTTGCTGCAAAAGTACGAAAAAATCTCTTCTTATAAGTCCTGCGTAATTCCAGATTAAGCAGGAGTAATAAAAGGCTTCTTTGAGGGATTCCTATTATTATGTGTAAAGCATCTATGAAAATGTGGTATATTTGCAGGAATAAAATCGATAATTTTGAAAATCTCTATATTCTATAAGTTTGGATGTCTTCTCCTTCTAATAGGTTTTACAGCTTGTAATCCAACAAAATTTTTGCAAAAGGATGAAACAATGCTTCGTTCTGTGAAGATGACCTCGGATAATAAGTCGCTGAAGGTGGGAGATTATCGTTCGTATGTACGCCAAGAACCTAACGCGCGCTGGTTTAGTTTGCTGAAAGTACCTTTGGCTATCTATAGCATTTCTCAGTCCGACACTACACGCCGTGCCGGCCGCTTCTTTCGTCGTATAGGACAGGCTCCCGTAGTCTACGACTCTACTATGGCAGAGTTTTCACGTAGAAGCTTAGAAGCAGCATTGCAGGCAAAAGGATATATTCATGCTTCTGTCCATACTGATGTTACAACAAAGAAGCGTAAGACAGATGTGATTTATCATTTGCAGCCTGGGCGTCGCTACTATGTTGCAAATCTTTACACAATAGTAGATGATAAGGAAATGCAGAGGCAAATCGATAGTTTATCGGCCAAAAGTTTGCTCTATAAAGGGATGCCTTTCGATGCAACAGTTCTTAGCGAAGAAAGAAGTCGAATTATCGCAGGACTCCTAAATGCTGGTTATTACCGGTTACAAAAAGATTATGTGAAGTTTCGTGTAGATACAGTTTCCAATGATATGGGCGTTGATTTAACTATGACTTTTTCACGTCCCGTGGGGGTAGATAGTACTAAGGATTATGAGCGTTTCACTGTGCGTAGGTTGAATCTCTATGAAGGTTCTTCTGCTTTCCCCTTGTCTACTACTATGGAGTCTCAGAAAGCTTTATCTATTGATGGCTTTTCTTTCCAAAGTGACGCTAAGAATCCTTTACGCACGAAAGTTCGGAAGACAGTGTATCTAAACCATATACGTTTGCGCCCTGATAGTTTGTATCGTGAATTAAATGTTCAAGATTCATATTCCATGCTCAATAGTTTGCCGATAGTGAGCTATTCCTCGATTCGCTTTCAAGAAGTGCCTGGAAGCAAACCTCTACTGGATGCGGATATACAAGTGGTACGTAACAAGCTGAATAGTATTAGTTCCGAATTGGAAGGAACAAACACAAATGGAGATCTAGGGGCTGCAGTAGCGCTAACATACACAAATCGCAATCTCTTTCAAGGGGCAGAAGCCCTGTCGTTGAAGCTAAGAGGTGCATACGAGGCTATTCGTGGCTTGGAAGGTTATAAAGACGAAAACTATTTGGAGTATAGCGCAGAACTTTCTTTGCGTTTTCCCGCCACACGACTTCCTTTTAGTTTCCGCCGAGGGACTAAAAAACTCATGGTAACTAGTGGCGTGTCTTTCATGTACGACTCTCAGAATCGTCCAGAGTTTCACCGTCGCGTTTTAACGGGGGATTGGGCTTTCCGTTGGCGAAATTCTTCTCATCCAGGTTTACAGCACCGCTTCGATATGATAAGTCTCAATTATGTTTTTGTCCCTTGGATTTCATCAACATTTCGTCGTAATTATTTGGATGGAACAGATCCCCGAAACTCCATACTTAGGGCTAGTTATGAGGATCTCTTTATCATGCGGTGGGGATATTCTTTTATCTATAATAGTCAGCAGGATAAGATGCTGCAGAATTCGCTATTAGGCAGTGTGTCTAATCTCACGCGGGGATGGCAATTAAAATATAATATAGAAAGTGCAGGAAACTTACTGCGTGGAATGAGTGCGCTAATCGGCGCAAAGAAGAACCGAAATGGGCAATATGAAATGTTTAATATTGCCTATTCTCAATATATTAAAACCGATGTGGATTTTGTACGATGTATTCAATTTGATGAACGAAATAGTCTAGCCTTTCATGCAGCCTTCGGTATAGCAATCCCTTATGGCAACTCTTCGATTATTCCGTATGAAAAACGCTATTTTGCAGGTGGAGCAAACAGTGTTCGTGGCTGGGCTGTTCGTGGGCTGGGACCAGGCTCTTATGCGGGTAAGAACGGAGAGATTGACTTCATAAAGCAAACGGGTAATATTAAGCTTGATTTGAGTGCAGAATGGCGTACTCATTTGTTTTGGAAACTAGATGGTGCAGCCTTTGTTGATGCAGGTAATATTTGGAACACAAGAGACTATATTAACCAAGATGGTGGTAAGTTTAAGTTTAGTGAATTTTATAAACAAATAGCAGTAGCCTATGGAATTGGGTTTCGCTTCAATTTGAGTTATTTTATTCTTCGCTTCGATTTAGGCATGAAAGCCATTAATCCTGTTTATTCTTCGGTAAAAGAACATTATCCAATTATTCGTCCGCGTTTATCGCGTGATATTGCTTTTCATTTTGCTGTAGGACTACCATTCTAGTCTTCTATAAAGATATTAATGAAGAGAAAAGGCTACTATTATATAAAACATTGGTAATAAATTGCTACTTTTGCCAAGACAAAATATAATCACTAAAATGAAATTTATTAGCTTCGGTTCAGGTAGTAGTGGCAATTGCTATTATTTGCTCGAGGACGGCTTTGGCTTAGTTATCGATCAAGGTATTGGCATACGTAGCTTTAAACGTTATTTCCGCGATTATGGACTGTCACAAGGAGAAATAAGTGCCATTTTAGTAACACATGATCACACAGACCATGTTAAGGCGGTAGGAGCAATAAGCCAGGAATATCACCTACCAGTCTATGCTGCTGGGAAAGTTCATGAAGGGATGGAGAACAATTATTTAATGTCGAAAAAAATTGCTGAAAATAACAAGCGCGTTCTCATGCCAGGTGAAAAGATTGTCTTGGGGCCTTTTACAATTACAGCTTTTGAAGTACCACATGATGCTAGTGCAAATAATGGATACTTTATTACGACTAACTCTACCAACTTTTGCTTGATGACAGATTGTGGAAAGATTACAGAAGAGATGTGTCGTTTCATTAATCAGGCTGAGAACTTAGTTATAGAGGCAAATTATGATGAAGCCATGCTTATGACTGGCCCTTATCCGCTTTATCTGAAGAATCGAATTCAGAGTGGTTTAGGTCATAGTAGTAATGTGGAAACTGCTTCAGCGCTGGTTTCTTCTTTATCCCCACTCATTAAGCGCATTTGGCTTTGCCATTTAAGTGAAGAAAACAATCATCCTGAGTTGTGCAGAAAAACTATTCAAGAAGCATTAGATAGTGTAGGGTGTACGGCAGAGTTGTGCGTCTTGAAGCGAAGGATACCAACAGGTTTCTTTGATCTGTGAAAAAGTTAATAATTAATTTGGTCAGTCCAAACTTTTCTAATATCTTTGTACTCGAAAATCAGAAATGATAGCAATGGTACCTTGACCGAGTGGCTAGGTAGCGGTCTGCAAAACCGTCAACAGCAGTTCGAATCTGCTAGGTACCTCTTCAAAAAAGGATTCACAAGTGTGAATCCTTTTCTTGTTTTAGAATCTTGCTAATTTTTCTTACTTCATGCTCTTTATCCGCAATATACCTGAAGAAGTATTGCTGATATTTGTATGTGGGAAAAGTTCTCTCCTTTTGGATAATGTCAATATCGTCTATGAGTATTTGGGTAGAAGAGCTGCTGTGCTGTAAGAAGGAAACGTATATATAATAAGCGTATCAGTTGATAGTCTTATTCTATTTGCTGACATCCTTATTGTATTTGAAAACACAATAAGGATGTTTACACTTATCTATGATTTTTATTTTATGGAAGTTTTTCGGCCTTTCGTGTGAAGATCATTTCATCTGCAATTTTTACAAGTTTTCGCCCTATAGCTTTACTGACATTGTTTCCATTCTTCGTGGAGTAAACGTAGGTATTATCAGCTTTTCGGGTAAAAAGAATAGTTTGGGAGTCGGAACCAATATCATTGGTGAATCTTAGTTCGGCTTGGTTGCCTTGAATCTTATAGTTAGTGAGCATCCATATACCATAGAGATATTGACTGGCATCCCCTTTCATATAGCCGTTCATTTTCCCGAGAAATTCGTAGCCTGGAACAGATATAGATTCATGATAAAGGTCGATGACCAGTTGAACATGATAACGAGGAGAATAGAAGTCACCCTTGAATATACTATCATTGGCAGCTTCTGTTGATGCCGATTGGGCAAACAGAGCAGATATTGTCATGCAGAAAAAGAGTATGCAGAATAGTTTATGCTTCATCGTCTGTTTGAAGTTTCAGAATAATAGTGGCAGCTCCAATATTGATGATACTACCGTTTTCAATTGTGGCTCTCTCACGATCATTCAGAATTTCGCCTTGCAGGAAAGTGCCTGTGCCAGATGGTGCATCTCGAAGAGTGATGGTTGTTCGTCCGTCTTTGAGAGGCTTTACATTCACAATGCAATGAGTAGTATCGATGCTAGGGTCCACAGTTTTGAACGCAGCATTGGCATTTGTTCCTTTAACGAAGCGGCCTATGATATTGTCGCCTTCGTAGAGTGGAATATCAGTCTTGAGCTGGAAATCGTTTTCAAGAACAGTGAGTATGCCAAAAGTGGGACGTTCTTCTTCTTTTTCTGCGTTTGTTCGTGGAATACGAATCTTAAATTGTTTTTGACATTCAGGACAGCCGAACACGAGGATGCGTCCAGGTTCGTAGAGTCTATCGTCAAACGATATGGCTGTGTCACATTTAGGACAGCGTATGCGTTTCATAAAAAATAAAAAAGTTGGACTACTTGAGGTGCATTACCCAAGGATCACTAATTGCTAGATTGTTGCTCAATGCGTGGAGTTGTTGATAGGCTTCACTCTCTGTTTTATAATGTCCATAAATGACACGAGTAGTCTTTCCCGTATGAATCTCAGCTTCTTTTAATCCTTTGCTATGAAGCGATTTCACATAGGTCTCTGCATTTTTGCCGGAGACCTTTGAGGCTAAGACAATGGTGTAGGGTTTTGATTCTTCACGCGTGGTAGTGGTCTCAGTATTAGTTTGTCCTTTTTGTACATCTTGTTGTGTTTGTAGAGCAGGCCTTTTTGGTAAAGCTTCTTTTGGAGCCGCTTGCTTGTGAGCTGGTCTTGAGAATATAAGTTCACTTTGCAGAATTGTGGCTCTTTGATTGCCTGTATCGATAGTCCCAACAGGTGTAGCCCAAAGAAAGTAGGACACTACGGCTATCATTACAGCAGCAATGTAGTTTACAACCTCCCGATTGATTGTAATTGTATAATCATCTTTTTTCTTTCCTCCTTTTACAGAAAGAATAGGAGAGGGGGACGTTTCTTCTTTTGCAGGTAAGTCCTCTTGATGGATATTGAGAAGTTCCAATGCATAAGAGTCCAATCCATACAAGCAAGGCGATATAATCCCTGCAGGAATAGGTTCGAAGTCGTAGTGACCTTCAAGATTGTGAAGAAGTTTCCCAATATTCCCTATTTCAACACTTCCTGTTTCTTGTAGTTTGTGCTTGAGGATTTTTACTTCTTTCTCGATATCCTTTTGAGCTTGCTGATAAGTGAGGTGGTATGCTTGCATATATGACTGGATGAGCAAGCCGTCATTCATCGTTAGGCGTGGATTAAAGCCTACGCTTCTCAGGGGGGGGAGAAATAACTGTTCATCGGCAACAAGGCGTGCCGGAACATATTGCGTGACAAAGCCCCCTAGGCCCGGGACAATGACACAGCAATGCTCCAACAATAAGTTTCCTATATGTTTCGATAATTCAGTCATCGTGGCAAAGTTACAGAATATCTTCTTTCTTCTGTATAAATAGAATTATAAATCTTAATTTTTTTTCTCGAGTTGCGGGAGTTTTATTACGCTACCAATTGTAATAATGTCTGGATTTTCTATCTTATTAAAGAAAATAATGTATTTAGCAAAATCGCGGTCTCCGTAGGTTTGCTTAGCTAATCTGTAAAGATTTTCTCCACTTTGTAGTTTGTGTATGCCAATAACACCTACAATCTTATAGTTGCTACCTTCCATTTGTGCGTACTTATCTTCTGGTCGCAACTGAGGAGTAAGAGAAGCAGCAGGAGCGGTAGTCTGTGGGAGATCATCGGGCTTGTTCGCTTCCTTAGTCTTCGTAGATTTTCTTTGTGAGGAATCAGCCGGTGTAGTTGTTGAGCTTGCTTGTGGAGCAGAAGCTGTGTGGTTAGAAATTGTTAAAATTTTAGCTGTTTCCATGTGGTTGCCAAAGATGTGATAATAACCTGCAAAATAAAAGGCGGTTAATAGTGTTAAGCTACATAATATGACACTCACAACTTTCAATAGACGTATTATACTATGACTTGCTGGAGACATTTGTTCTTCTATTCTGTCTTCTTCAGCATTATCCATACTGTCTGTTTCGTATTTATAGTTTTCAGAATGCCTCTCATTTGTGGGAATAAAAGAAGTTCCTTCAGAGATTTCGATGAGTGGAGACTTTTCTTGTTCTAATGCATCCTGTACTTCTAAATTGTTGTCAAGGGAACTAATATCTTTTCTTTTGCTAGATTTTTTTACCTCTGGTAAAACGCTACAATTAGATTCTTCTTTGATAAGAATATCTTCTGTGGATACAGAATCTTCTGGGAGCATAGTATGTCCTGAAATCAAATCTTCTTCATTTTGAGAACTGGTTTCAGTTTGTGCTGTTGTTTCATTTTCAACGAGAGCCTTAGTAGCTTCCTTTTCAGCTAATTCAATTTCTAAAGCAACTTTGCTGTCTATTTCTGCAAGATCGCTATCTTTAATATCTTCATTAAGTGTTACGGTCTGGAATTGTGCAAAGGGCTTATTGATGGATTCTTTTAGTAAGGTGTCGGGTGTGAATGTGATTTTCGGATGACTACTAATCTGAATCCGCTCTCCCGTGTTCACATTGATACTCTCTCGTTCTCCTACAATAATAATCTTGAAGGTACCAAACCCTTTTATTTTTACAAACTTATCATCGATAAGGCCAGACTCAACCGTGTCGAAAAAACTGCGAATGAAAGTTTCAGCGTTTTTCTTCGAGATGCCTTGGTATTGAGCAAAGAAAGTTGCAAGATCTTGTGGTGAATACTTGGTGTTCATTAGCTTATTGGGCTTTATCCTTGAGTGTGTTGCTTGCTTTGAATGCAATGGTAAGTTTGGGAGGGACAAGCATACGTTGCTTTGTTGAAGGATTTATAAGGATACGTTCCATTTTCTTTTTGATTTCAAAAGAACCGAAATTTTGGATGGCCAGCGTATCGCCTTCCTCCAATTTCTCAGAAAGAGCTTTAGAGAAAGCTTCAATAATTGTCTGTATGTCTTGAGGAGTTGTTTCAAGACGCGCAGCCAAATTGTTGAGGAAATCTTTATTATTCATAGTCGTAGTGTCTATTTCAGTGTAGTTCCATATAAGTCGTATTCATCAGAATCTACAATGTCTACGTTGTAGAACTTTCCAATCGTGAGTCCTTCCGTGACAGGAATAAGAACTTCACAATCCACTTCTGGAGAATCAAATTCTGTTCGGCCGATAAAGAATTCTCCTTCCTGTCGATCAATGATAGTTTTATAAGTCTTACCAACTTTTTCAGCGTTTAATTCCGTTGAAATCTCCATTTGAAGTTCCATCAGTTTGTCTACTCGTTCTTGCTTTACTTCTTCTGAGATATCATCTTCATAGTGGAGAGCTGCAAAAGTTCCTTCTTCTTCGCTATAGGCAAAAACACCCATGCGATCGAAGCGGGTATCACGAACAAAATTATAGAGTTCTTTGAAGTCTTCTTCTGTTTCACCAGGGAAGCCAACTAGGAGTGTTGTGCGGATACACAGATTGGGAACTTCTTCTCGCATCTTCTTGATAAGATTGAGAGTTTCTTGCTTCGTAACATGACGCCGCATTCGTTGCAGTACGTTGTCGCTGATATGCTGCAATGCGATGTCTAGGTAATTACACACATTGTTGTTTTCCTTGATGACACGAAGTAAGTCAGTAGGGAAGTCATTAGGGTAGGCGTAATGTAAGCGAATCCATTCTACTCCAGGTATCTTAGCCATTTCCTCAACTAATTCAGCAATCATTGGCTTATTATGGAGGTCGATGCCATAGTAAGTGAGTTCTTGTTCAATTATCTGGAATTCTTTTACTCCTTGTGCAACTAGTTCTCTGACTTCATCAAGAATCTCTTCTTTGGGGCGACTTACATGGTGGCCTGTGATGAGCGGGATAGCACAGTAAGCACACATTCTATTACATCCCTCTGCAATCTTAATATACGCATAGTGTGAGGGAGTTGTTAGGACACGTTCTCCGAGAGTTTGGGTATCGTAGTCGGATTGAAGATCTTTCAGCAAATCCTTCCAATTGAATTTTCCATAGAATTTATCTACTTGTGGGATTTCTGCTTTTAGTTCGTCCATGTATCGTTCAGAGAGGCAGCCCATAACGAAGACTTTCTTTAGCTTTCCTGCATCTTTCTGATTGCAAAGATTAAGAATCATGTTGATACTCTCTTCCTTTGCAGAAGTGATAAAGCCACAGGTATTGATGACTGCTATATCACCGTGTGTCTCGTTCGGATTGTGGTATGCTTTAAATCCGTGTTCTGCAAACTGATTCATGAGACGCTCTGAGTCTACAAGGTTTTTGGAGCATCCCATGGTGATAATATCTATATTCATTGAGTGAATTTCTTATTTTTCAATGTTTTGAAGTATGACTTCTTCTATGATTTTAGGGAAATGTTCAAGTTCGAGTTGGTGCTCTTTGTTTGCAATCTCCTCGATGCTATCGTTTGTACTGATATGCGTTTTTATTTGTGCTATAATTTCTCCGCCATCACAGATGTTTGAAACGTAGTGGACAGTCATGCCTGTTTCTTTCTCTCTTGCGTCTTTCACTGCTTTATGGACATGCTGCCCGTACATTCCTCTTCCTCCGTATTTAGGAAGTAGGGCTGGGTGGAGGTTGATAATCCTTTTGGGGTAGGCATCTATGAGGTAGTCCGGTATCATCAATAGAAAGCCTGCTAGAACAATGAAATCTATATCTCTCAGGAGTGGAAGTAGTTGTTGAGGGGTTGAAAAAACTTCTTTGTTTGCTATGTAGGTAGGTATGCCTAATGCTTTTGCTCTTTCCAAGCCGTAAGCGTCTTTTTTGTTGCTAACGACAAGTGAGACATTTATGTAGGCATTGTCCGCAAAGTAACGAATGATGTTTTCGCAGTTTGTTCCTTCTCCTGAGATGAAGATTGCAAGATTCATTTGTTTTTATCTTCTTCAAACAGACTTTCTACAAAGCTCTTGCTATTGAAAGGTTGCAAGTCTTGCATCCTTTCACCAAGTCCTATGTATTTTACTGGTACTTTAAGTTGGTGTGAGATGCCAAGCACTACACCACCTTTTGCTGTTCCATCAAGCTTTGTGATGGCAAGACTAGTAACGTCTGTAGCTTTGGTGAATTGTTTCGCTTGTTCGAATGCATTTTGTCCTGTTGACCCGTCGAGGACAAGTAGAATTTCGTTGGGAGCATCAGGTACAACTTTTTTCATGACATTTTTGATTTTTGTCAATTCGTTCATGAGGCCCACTTTATTGTGGAGTCGTCCTGCGGTGTCGATGAGGACTATGTCTGCGTCGTTGGCTTTTGCTGATGAGAGGGTGTCGAAAGCCACGCTAGCAGGGTCGCTGCCCATTTGTTGTTTTACAACGGGAACTCCTACACGTTCTCCCCAGATGCAGAGTTGTTCAACAGCTGCTGCTCGAAAAGTATCGGCCGCGCCTAGGTATACGCGTTTCCCTTCTTGTTTGAATTGGTAGGCAAGTTTTCCGATAGTAGTGGTTTTTCCTACTCCGTTTACTCCTACTACCATTATGACGTATGTTTTTTTGTCTGCGGGGATAACGAAGCCTTCTCCGTTGTTGTTGCCTGTTTCAACGAGGAGGCTTTCTATTTCTTCGCGCAGGATGCGATTCAATTCAGATGCACCCACGTATTTGTCGCGGGCTACGCGCTCTTCTATTCTTTTTATGATTTCGACGGTTGTTTCTACGCCTACGTCGGAAGTGATGAGAACCTCTTCAAGGTTGTCAAGAACTTCGTCGTCGACTTTTGCTTTTCCTGCAACAGCGCGGGCAATCTTATTGAAAACGCTACTCTTGGTTTTTTGTAGTCCTTGGTCAAGTACCTCTTTTTGCTCCTTTTTGCTGAATAAATTGAAAAATCCCATTGCCTTGATATTATGTGAGAACGACTTTTCTTGTTCTGCAAATTTACAATTTTTTTCTGATAACAACGATAAAACCCAGAGCTTTGGCTCTGGGTTTTATCGTTGTTATCAGAAGGGACTTATTAGTTCTTGAAGAATTCTTGAACTTTGTCATTAGGAACCATCTGCTCATCAAAGACGTAAGCACCAGTCTTCGGACTCTTAACCATCTTGATGACTTTTGTGTAGGAACGGCCGTCGGTTCTACCTTCCTGCAACGTTGCGACTGCTTTCTTTGCCATAGTGCTTTATCTTTATTTAATTTCTTTGTGAATGGTCATACGACGGAGAATGGGGTTGTATTTCTTCACCTCCAAACGTTCCGGCGTATTCTTACGGTTCTTCGTCGTGATATAGCGAGATGTACCGGGCAGACCGCTTTCCTTCATTTCTGTGCATTCTAGAATAACCTGAACGCGATTACCTTTAGCTTTCTTTCCTGCCATGATGTTTAAATATTAACCGATTACTTTAATAGAGTTCCAGTCGCAATAACCTTTGGCAACCGCGTTGTTCAACGCAGCGTCAAGGCCAACCTTATTGATAAGGCGAAGACCAGCAGCACTGATGCGAAGCTGAATCCAGCAATCCTGCTCTACATAGTAGAACTTTTTACGGAACAGGTTCACGTCAAAACTGCGCTTTGTGCGACGCTTTGATTTGGAAACATTGTTGCCAATCATGGCTTTCTTTCCGGTGATCTGACAAATTTTAGACATTGCTATCTACTTGTTTTTTAATTCGTTGTTAGTGTACTTTCCCAATACGAGGTGCAAAGTTAGTGTAAAATAAACGAAGAACAAAATAATTTTATATCTTTTTTGTTTTTTTCCTTTGCCTAGCCATTACAACTCATTGTTTTGTCGGAAGTCGGGGGCTTGGGGTGGTGAGGAGGTTGAAGTCCCGTTCTTAACGATAAGTTGCTCTTTCGATTAATCCTCTTTCGGGCAATTTTCTTTGAAGTAGTCGAGGAGTATGTGGATGGCCTTATTGGTGGCGCTTTCTAAATTGCGTTCACGGCCATTGTCTTCTTCAATCTTGTAGGTGACGATGTTGTCGCTAGAGCCTACGGCTATCCAGATTGTTCCTATTAGTACGCCGGGGCGGCCTGTGCCGTCGGGGCCGCCAGGACCTGCAAAGCCACTGATGGCTACTGCGTAGTCGCTACCAAACATCTTGTTGGCACCGGCTACCATTTCCCTTACTACTTCTTCGCTCACTACACTGTGTTGCTCGATGGTTTCGGGGGATACACCGAGGTACTTCACTTTGAGCTCGGTGGCGTAGCAAACTAGGCCTCCTATATAATAATTAGAGCTTCCAGGTTGTGCTGTGATGATGCTGCTAATCCGCCCTGCGGTGCAACTCTCGGCTGTGGAGAGTGTTTTTTTGGAGTTCCACAGGAGTTCGTTGATTTCTTTACTGACTAATCTTACATCAAAGTCCATATTGTGAGGTTTTATAGTGTTGTACGTGAGTAGGCTGGTTTGTCGATAGGACAGAAGTCTTTGTCTAAGTATTTGTAATAGCCTGTAATGGCTATCATGGCTGCGTTGTCGGTAGTATAGCCAAACTTAGGGATGTAGATGGTCCATTGTTTGTTGTCTTGCCTAGTCTTGAAGGCTTCGCGTAGTGCTGTGTTGGCACTCACGCCTCCGCTGAGAGCTACTTCTGTGATGCCGGTTTCTTTTACGGCTTGTGTAAGCTTCTTCATGAGGATGTCTACGATGGTTTTTTCCAATGAAGCTGCAAGGTCTTCTTTGTGGTGTTCTACAAAGTCGGGATCTCTCTTTGTTTCATCGCGTAGGAAATAGAGGAAAGAGGTTTTCAGACCGCTAAAGCTATAGTCGAGACCTGCTATGTGGGGCTTGGCAAAGGTGTAGGCATTGGGATTACCTTGACGTGCCAGCTTGTCGATGATGGGGCCGCCTGGATAGCCAAAGCCCATCACTTTCGAACATTTGTCCATGGCTTCGCCTGCGGCGTCGTCGATGGTCTGTCCGAGTATTTCCATGTCGTTGTAGGCGTTCACCTTTACTATTTGAGAGTTGCCGCCACTCACCATTAGGCAGAGGTAGGGGAAGGGTGGGACGCGTAATTCCTCTCCTTCTGTCAAAATGAAGTGTGCCAGAATGTGCCCTTGCAGGTGGTTGGCCTCGATAAGAGGGATGTCTAGGGAGGTGGCAAGGCCTTTGGCAAAGCTAACACCAACGTGAAGTGATCCCATGAGACCAGGGCCTAGGGTTACGGTGATGGCTGATAATTGTTCTTTGGTTATACCTGCTTGCTTGAGTGCTTGATCTACAACGGGCACTATATTCTGCTGGTGTGCACGTGAAGCAAGTTCGGGCACTACGCCTCCGTAGGCCTTATGAACGGCTTGCGAGGCTGTGATATTGCTAAGTAGGTAGCCGTTTTTTATAACGGCAGCGCTCGTATCGTCACAGCTGCTTTCTATTCCTAATATATATATATCGTTCATCGTTCTAATAAGTCAAGATTTCAACTCCATCTTCTGTCATGAGGAAGGTGTGTTCCCATTGTGCGCTGGGGAGCTCGTCTTCTGTCACAACGGTCCAGTTATCGTCGGAGTCGATAAATACTTCTCGCCCTCCCATGTTAATCATCGGCTCTATGGTGAAAACCATGCCTGGCACGAGGAGCATTCCGTCTTGGTGGGTGTCGTAGTGGTTCACTTCTGGTTCGTCGTGGAAAACGAGTCCTACGCCGTGACCACAGAATTCCTCTACAACGCTATATCCGTTGCTGTGGGCATGCTTACCGATGGCTTTACCTACATCGCCAATGAAGCCCCATGGCTTTGCTGCTGCTGCGCCAATATCGAGACATTCTTTGGTCACTCTGACGAGGCGTTCTTTTTCTGGCGTGGTTTTGCCAATGATAAACATTCTGCTGGCATCGCTAAAGTAGCCGTCTTTGATGGTTGAAACGTCTACATTAATGATGTCGCCCTCTTCGAGAATATCATCTTCTGAGGGGATGCCGTGACATACCACTTCGTTGATGCTCGTACATACGCTCTTGGGGTAGCCTTCGTAGTTGAGATCTGCGGGTATGGCTCCGTGTGCGGTGGTGTATTCGTATACGATGCGGTCGATTTCTTCTGTACTCATTCCGGCGCATATTTTCTCTGCCACGGCATCAAGAACGCCCGTATTGATTGCGCTTGAGCAGCGGATGCCTGTTATCTGTTCTTCGTTTAGAACTAAACGGCGAGGAGGGACAATGTGTCCTTGGTTTTGCAACTCCAGGATACGTTTGTCGAAGTCGGTCATCTGCTGACCTTTGGGCACAAACCAATTTCTTCTTCTTAAGCTGAACATGTCTTCTGCTTCTTATTTTGTGTCCAAAAATACAAAGAAAAAACTGAAAAACGGTAAATCTTGCGGATTATATAGTGTGTGTACTGTAGATATTTCCAACTGAAAAGAGCATTAAGGCTGTTGAGGCTTGATTTTGGAGATTTGGACAAAAAGTTATGTTTGTCCAGAAAAGATGTGTTTGTATTTGAAGTTCCTGTAGAGGCATGAAAGAATTCGCGATTTATGCCTAAATCTAGAAAACTGTGCTAATTTGGGCTAGGCTGTGCTTCTGAGGAGCTCTTTTAGGGTGGTTTGTTTTGAAGAGAAATATTATTAGTGTATGGCTTTCTTGTATCGTACTACAGTGTGTTGTGTTCTCACTATTGGCTGCGATAGTCAACTTTTGCGCTTTTAGGGTATGAGAAGGGGGGATAGGGTGATTCATTGATATGTGTTGCGTGGTTATTGATTTCTGTGTATAGAGCAACTGTTGTATGTCTACTTTATCTCTAGGGAAAAGTCTAAGAGTACGAAAGTTGCGAACGGAAAAGTGAGAGACGAGGGTGAGAAATATTTACATTTATAGCTTTTTCTATGAAGTGACTCTTTCGTGTTGGTTTTTGGTATTGTTTTGATTGAGTTTTTTCTTATTTTGTCAGCTGGCTTCTTTATTGCATTGTAGTATTCTATTATCCTATATATAAGTGTTATGTATTTTTGTTATTAAAAAAAGAAGTTATACTTCTTGTATAACTTCTTTTTGAGTTTGTGGAGCAGGAGGGGATTGAACCCTCGTCCAAACAGGGAGCTAAAATGGTTTCTACATGCTTATCTCTGCTTAAGTTTTTCGGGTGTAGATAAAGACCAGAGCCACTAAGTCTACACCTTATCCTCTAAAATTTAATCGAGGGTGCGAGGCTACCCTAGACGATTCCCGAATTGTCTGCACCACTTGACCCGTGAGCCTCGGAACAACGGCTGTGGAGTGATGTCTCGTCACAACACCTAGTGTCGTGATAAAGCCCGAACTTACTATACTTCGGTTAGGCAGCGAGAGCGTAGTTGTTTTCGCCAGTTAAATTTTTGAAAGCCGATATTAAGGTGCCCACTTTCAGGCGCACCGCATGCTTGCACTTCATCTCGACCTGCTGTCAAATCCAGTCTGCCCCAGATGTATGTGCTTGCAAAGGTAAAAAATTTTTTTAGAATATCTGTGCTTGTCTTGCATTTAACTGCTTTTTGCTTTAAATAGTTGCTTTAAGATGCTGTGTCTTCAGTGCTTTTTATTATCTTTGCTCTATCTAAACAATATAAACGAATTGCTATCGTTTAACATGTTACAATGAGGTTTGCCGAAAGTGGAAATGCTAACTTTACAAGCTGGCAGAAGCTGGGCTGGATGCCTTATGAAAGGTGTCGTAGTTGAAAGAAAATGAGGGAAGCTTCGCGTTGTTAAATAGAAAATAATGTCAAATGAAAAAGGCAGCGATAATATTGATATGTATGCTCATGCTTCCTGTTGGTGTGTGGGCGCAGTCGTCTATGACCGACAATCAAATAATGGAATACATTATTTCGGAGAATGCAAAGGGGGCTTCGCGCTCCCAGATTGTGACGCACTTAATGGAGCGTGGTGTGACAGTGGATCGCATTCGTAAGATCCGAGCAGCATACGAAAAGCAAAAGAAGGGCGATGTTGTTGGAGCACGTAATATTTCAGGATTGTCGCAAGAGCAGCAAACGCGTTTGCGTAAGAATAATGGAAAGAATCGTGATGATTATGATTCTGATACTCAACCGGAAGTGTTTAATCGTGTAAAGAGTGAGAAGAGCCTCAGTGACAACAATGTGAAACTGCGCCGCCGCCAGATGAGTGAGGACCTCAATTTTGTCCTTCCCGATTCGTTAGCTATGTTTGATGAGCTGATGGGCAATAACGAGAAACCTAAAGGCCGGCAAGTGTTTGGACGCAATATCTTCAATAATAAGAATTTGACTTTTGAAAGCGATATGAATATAGCTATGCCTAGCGACTATCGCTTAGGGCCTGGCGATGCAGTATTTGTGGATGTTTGGGGGGCATCTCAGAAGAGTTTTCAAGCGACTGTTTCTCCCGATGGTTACATAGACTTGGAGGGCTTTGGCCCTGTGAATGTGGCAGGTCTAACAGTGGCGCAAGCCAATTCCCGTCTTCGTGGAACGTTAGGAAGTCGCTATCAGAGTAGCAATGTTCGTTTGTCAGTGGGACAAACGAAGACAATCACCGTCAATGTGATGGGTGAGGTGAAAAATCCTGGTACATTTACGCTCTCGGCCTTTGCCACCGTATTTAATGCTCTCTATATGGCTGGAGGAACCAATGAGATTGGTACGCTGAGAAACATCAAGATTTATCGTTCAGGTCGTTTGATTTCAACTTGCGATATCTACGACTATATTCTGAATGGACGCATGACGGGCAATGTGCGTTTGGCATCGGGTGATGTCATCGTGGTGAGTCCCTATGAGGCCTTGGTGAATATCACCGGTAAGGTACGCCGTCCTATGTTCTATGAGATGAAGCACAATGAGAGTGTGGGTACTCTTATCAAATATGCTGGCGGCTTCCGTGGCGATGCCTATACCGCCAATGTTCGCTTGGTGCGTAAAGCCGGCGGTATGTATAGCGTGTATTCTATTGATGAGTTTGAGCGAAATAGGTTTCAACTTGCCGATGAAGACTCGGTGAGTGTAGATAGTGTTTTGGATCGCTATTCCAATATGGTTGAAGTGAAAGGTGCTGTTTTCCGTCCTGGTATGTATCAGATGGATGGAAATATCACTACAGTTCGACAACTATTGGAAACAGCAGGAGGAACACGCGAGGATGCCTTTGTCGACCACGCCATCTTGCGCCGTTTGAAAGACGATAGAACACACGAAGTGGTGTCGGTTGATGTGAAAGGCGTGATGAATCACGATGTAGCCGATATTTCGTTGAGAAATGGCGATGTGCTCTATGTGCCTTCAAAGCGCGATATGCAAGAGAAGCAAGTGCTTACCATTATGGGTGAAGTGGTTTATCCGGGTGAATATGAATTTTCTGACAATATGACGCTGGAAGACTTTATTCTTCAAGCGGGCGGTTTGACAGATGCAGCTTCGCTAGTGAAAATAGACGTTTCACGCCGTATTCGTGACAACAAGGCTTTGTCAAGTGAAAACGTCATCGCAAAGACGTATAGCTTCTCTCTTCGTGATGGTTTTGTTATCAGTGGAGAGAACAATTTCAAACTGGAACCCTTCGATGAGGTTTATGTTCGCAGAAGTCCTGGCTATGTAGAGCAGCAACACGTGACCATTTCTGGTGAAATAGCCTTTGGCGGTAAGTACACCCTATCGCGCAAAGCTTCTCGCTTGAGCGACCTTGTGAAGAACGCTGGAGGTTTGACAGCTTATGCTTACGCTAAGGGGGCGCGCTTAGAACGTCTGTTGACACCGGAAGAGAAAATCAAGCTGCAAACTATGCTAAAGATCATTACGGTGAATAGTGAGGACTCAACAAGTATTTCTAAAGTGCAGTTAGGAGATACGCGTACGGTGGGAATAAATCTCGATAAGGCATTGGAGAATCCAGGTAGTCAATGGGATGTAGTGCTGCAGGATGGTGACAAACTCATTATTCCGCAGTTTAATAATACAGTGTCTATTAACGGCGAAGTGATGTATCCCAATACAGTGGCTTATACCAATGGGGCTGGTCTTAACCACTATATTAACCAAGCTGGTGGCTATGGTCAGCGTGCAAAGAGTCGTCGTGTGTTTGCTGTGAATATGAACGGAACAGTGACCCGAGTACGTTCTAAGGAAGATATTAGTCCAGGATGTGAAATAATCGTTCCTGCCAAGAGCAGACGTAAGGCCACTAGTTTAGCAGAAATAATGGGCTTTAGCACCTTAGGTGTCAGTCTTGCCTCTGTCGTCGCTGCTATCTTGAAGCGTTGATGTAGCCAGTGTTTAGAAAGAAAATAAAGCGAGTTGTAGTAAGGATAAAACCTAACTGCAACTCGCTATTTTTGAGAGAGTGGGAAATCTTTCATACGAAAGTAATGTCACTGATAACTTGCGCTTGTACGTAAGCGTTTAATTGTGTTTTTAATTCCTTCTTTCGTAGCGAGAGTTCGGAACGAAGAACAGGGGAACTAAGTTTGACATAGAGCGTTTGATTCTTGATGTACAAATCTTGCGTTTTACTCTTTACTAGTTCACCCGTAATAATAGGCCACGCCTGCTTCAGTCTATATTGATTGAGTTGTGTTTGTAATCCAGTTTCCTTGAGAAAACGGGCCACAACACTGCCTAAGTTTTCTTCCTTTATTCTTTCCATGAGATGCTATCTTGAATTTCTCATTCAAAAATTTCTCCGTCTTTGACTTTGAAAAGCTTATAGTTGCTATTGGCTGATTCAAGAATCAAGTCCAAGTGCTCTCGATTGGTATCGGTAATAAAGATTTGTCCCAAAGCACTTCCGTTAGCGTAGTCAATGATTTTGCCCACTCGGCCAGAATCCAACTTGTCGAAAATGTCGTCTAGGAGGAGGATCGGTGTAGTGGTGTTGTTAAGACTTGTAGCTTGTAGGTATTCTCTCAAAAAGATGAACTGGGCCAATTTAAGTGCAATAAAATAGGTTTTAGTCTGTCCTTGTGATCCCTCTCGCTTCACTAGATAACCATTTAGTGACAGGATTAAATCGTCCTTGTGAGTACCATGAAGTGAATACCCTAAGAACACCTCTTTGCTTCTACAATCAGCAAGTTGTGACTTTAGGGGGCCGCGTGAGAGATGAGAAGCATATTCTATGCTCACTTGCTCTTTGTCTGTGTTGCATAGCTGATCGTAAATGTTTTGGAAGATAGGTAGAAACTTCTGGTTGAAATCAATTCTCGCCTCATATATGGCTTGTGCGTCCTCAGACATCATTTCCTCTAAAACATCGATAACATCTGTGGGTATATTGCGTACGTCGTCTTGCGCTTGCTTGAGAATTGCATTTCTTTGTTTTAGCGTCTTCTCGTAGCGTATAAGACATTCTAAATAGCTTGAATTGTATTGCGAAATGGCCATATCCATGAAACGCCTTCGCTCTTCGCTACTACCGCTTACCAACAGCGAATCAGCAGGCGAAATCAAAATGAGCGGGATAGAACCAATATGCTCAGAAAATCTGCGTATTTCTTTCTGATTCTTTTTTACATGTTTGTGACTCCCTGCTTTCATGCTGCAAGCTACTGTTTCCGTTTTTCCATTAGTTGACACATAATCTCCTTGAATTATAAAGAAATTTTCATTGTGCTTTATATTTAAGGAATCCTGTGTATATATACTACTTTTGAGAAATGACAAGTAGTAGATTGCATCTAAAACATTTGTCTTTCCCATTCCATTGGCCCCTACAAAGCAGTTTACTTTTGGGGAAAAATCAAGCTCAACGGAAGATAGATTCTTGAAGTTTATGATGGAGAGATGTTTGAGAATCATTTGAGATTAAAGATCGAAACGTTAGTCTTAATATCGTGTGAAAGACTGCTTTTTATCGGAAGCACAGGCAAAGTTAGGCAATTCTTAAATGAAAAGAATGTGCAAGATAAAAAAAACAGATTTTATTTTTTCAATCGATTGGAAAAGGCTAAATTTGCAGTGCTTTCTTATGAAAATAAAAAACGCCAAATATGACAAATAAAAAATCTCAATTGGAAGTAAACGATGCCTTGGCGCAGTCTGAGGCCTTTGTTATTAAGTACAAGAAACAGCTGATTATTGGCCTTGTAGCGTTGGCAGTTGTTATCGCAGCGTGCGTAGGTGGTTACTTCTGGCTAAAGTCGGCAGAAGAAAAGCAACAGTCTCAGCTTACTCTTGGTATGGCTTATATCTCTCAACAGGATTATGATAAAGCGCTGAAGGGAGATGGTAAATTTCCTGGCTATATCAAATTGGCAAGCAATCACTTTACAAATGCTTCCAATCTTGCTAATTTCTATGCAGGTATCTCTTATGCTCGTAAAGCAGAACGTGAAACCGGTGCTGCTCAGAAAGCAGATGTTAAGAATGCAATAAAGTATCTCGAGGCTTATTCTCTCCAAGGTGACCATACTATTACTCCTGCAGCGTTGGCAACGTTAGCTAATAGCTATGCAAATGATGGACAACTCGACAAAGCTGTAGAGACTTTCAAAAAAGCAGCAGATCGTGCAGCTAATGCCGCTATGAGCCCTGAATATCTTATTCAAGCAGGTGAGTTGCTAATGGCTCAGAAGAAAAATGCTGACGCTAAGGATGTTTTTCTACAAGTTAAGGAGACTTATCCCAATAGCCGCTATTGCCAACCAGGGCAAGCTCCAAATGGTACAATTACAGATCCTGCTATTGATGCTTTTATTGAAGCTGTAAGCAAATAAATTGTATAGTAAATCATATTTTTAAATAATTGAGAATTGAAAATTAGGCACTTTAGTGCTCTGCTTTCAATTCTCAATTTTCAGTTATAAACTCATCTTATATCTATATAAATGTCTTCATCTGTTTTTATATTGAGTGATAATAATATTCCTGATGCTTCAGAAATGCGCTTCGGTATTGTTTGTGCAGAATGGAATAACAATATAACTTTCAAATTACTTGAAGGAGCCCTGTCAACATTGAAGGAATATGGAGTGCAAGAACAAGCAATTAAGGTGATGCATGTTCCTGGTAGCTTTGAACTTATCCATGGCTGTGCAGAGTTAGCACGACATGGTTGGGTAGATGCAATTATTGCTATTGGCTGTGTCATAAAAGGAGATACCCCTCATTTTGATAACATATGTCAAGGTGTTACGCAGGAACTTGCACGTCAGAATACCAATGGTAAGATACCAGTAATCTATGGCCTTATTACTGTCAATACTCTAGAACAGGCAGAAGAACGCGCAGGAGGTAAGCTTGGAAATAAAGGTAAAGAGTTTGCCATTACAGCTATAAAGATGGTAGACTTCGATTGGCAGTTGCAAAAATAATTGAAGAAAAATACAGATTCATTTGGTAGTGTTGTGAAAGATTACTACCTTTGCACTCGCAAATCAGAAATGAAGTGCATGGGCAAATACCAGAGTGGCCAAATGGGGCAGACTGTAAATCTGCTGGCTTACGCCTTCGGTGGTTCGAATCCATCTTTGCCCACGAGTTTTTCGGTGCGTTAGTTCAGCTGGTTAGAATGCCTGCCTGTCACGCAGGAGGTCACGGGTTCGAGTCCCGTACGCTCCGCAAAAAGAGTTGAAGTTATAAACTTCAACTCTTTTCTTTTATAATTATTCTTTTTCTGATGAAGTAAACATTTAGAGAGTAATGATAATATATTCTTTATGATCTCAGTTTCCATTAAAAAACTCCCAATGCGTCATCTTAGGACAGGTTTACGACGTCTCACGTTCTTTTCCTCTTAATAGCAATAATCTATGATATTTCTCTCCCTCTAAAATGTTTTTTTATGGAAGAGAAATATATTATTTATTGTCAAGATAGCAAGGATTATCTTGCAATAAAAGACGAAAGATTTCTTTGCATAAATAATATATCTTCTCTAAACTATCTTTAATTGATGGGATTTCTTGTGTTATAATAAAATAAAAGACGGTAAATCTCACGATCTGCCGCCTTTTGTGTTTCGATAGGTAATTAGAATTTCTTAAGGTAAAAAGATTGTTTCAGGATAACTGTGAGCAAAGATAAAGGATTCGTACCGAATTAGCAAATTCTAAATCTATGTTATACAACATAATTTGAGTATTAAAAGAGGAAATGGCTTGTAGACTAATAAGTTACGTGTGCGAAAAAAGTCTGCAAGCTCTCTTTCTTTTTTAATATTTTGTCAAATGCGTTCAAGTACAAGTCGAATGAGGTTTTCGATATTATTCTTGTAGTTTGGCGTAGCCTTGTGACTTACACGGTTTGCGATGACCATGCAGCATGTCATTGCTCGATGTCCCATGAGTTTGGCCAAGCCTGCTACTGCAGAAGATTCCATTTCGAAATTAGTAATGCGCCATTCGTTGTGCTTAAAATCCATGATTTTCTGGTTTTGATTAGGATCAGCCAAAGGCAAGCGAAGTTCACGTCCTTGAGGACCAAAGAAGCCACCGCAAGCAATAGTTACCCCACGGACCATATCGTCTTTTGCTATACGTTCGATCAGTTCAGTATCAGCATCAATGGCATAGGGGTGGGCAATACACGTTGAACCAGTCCATTTCATGTGTTGAAGGAAGGCTTCTTCAAACTCTAAATCACACACTTCATTGCGTCCAGCATAGAAGTTAAGAAGACCATCAAAACCAAGGCTTTTTGCTGAAGCAATATATGTTCCTTCTGGTGTATATGGTTGTAGACCACCGCATGTACCAATACGTACTATTGTAAGCTGGCGCTGTGTAGGACATAACTGACGTGTTTTGAAGTCTATATTCGCACAAGCGTCTAATTCGTTCAGTACAATATCAATGTTGTCGCAGCCAATACCTGTACTAACGCAACTTATACGTTTTCCTTGGAACATACCTGTGATAGTGCGGAATTCACGATTTTGTATATCGCATTCGATAGATTCGAAATTTGCAGCAACTAAAGGTACGCGACCTGGATCACCTACTAGGATAACATTGTCTGCTAATTGTTCAGGAAGAAGATGGAGGTGAAAAACACTCCCGTCAGAATTAATAATCAGTTCGGATTCTTCAAAGATTTTCTTTTCCATTATAGATAAATGTAGTTTGAGGTTTATTTATTTTTTTCAATGTGAGAATTTGTAATTTATCAGCAGGCTGATTACGGTCAGTTACAAGTAGTATACTTCCGTCTTTCCTTTTTATATAAAGTAAATCGTTATATGGTGAATTGTAAGGTATTCTGAGTTGTTCGGGTTTTAAAAATTTATGAGAATCAAAATCGTATCGAGTTATGAATAAGTCAAATCCCCCCAAAGATGTGGCTCCCTGTTCAGCAAAATACAATGTTGTACCATCTGTCGACATGAAAGGAAAGTCGCGATCTTTGTCTGTTGTCTGCAACCCAGGTAGAGGTTGAGGAGATGTCCATTTATCATTTATCTTCAAACTGCGATAGAGATTGTGTAGGCCAGAACTGTCTGCCATTGAAAAGTAAGCTATATCGCCCCAACCATTAATATAGGCACTATTTCCGAGGCGAGCAGCATATTCAGGAAAAAGTTGAACTGCAGGGAGCAATGTTCCAATGTCGTTTGAGAGTTCAAGAGCAGAGAATAGTTGTGTTCTATCTATCACAATGGTATCGGAATAAACCACGGTGTCTGCGTGGAGAATCATATTTTCTCCGATGCGTGCTCGCTGCAAAGCTGCCTCAAGTATTGTTGTTGATTGGTTTTGTTTTCGAGCTTTCTTGATTTGTTGTTGTAGCAGTGTTGCAGCTTCTGTATATTTTGCGTCAAAAAAAAGGCGGTTAGCATCCTGTCGTTGCGCAGAAATGCTTTGCGTGCAGAAAAGCCATGCTATAGCCGCTTCTAAAAAATATATCTTCATAAATCAATGCTTTTTGCACAAGCGAATATACGTAAATCTTATGATAGGAGCCAAATACTCCATCAAAAATATGTATTTTTGCAGATATAATTAAGAAGAAGTTATGAAGTTAAGAAGTTTTTTACTAGCATCTGTTTTCTTTGTTTTGTGTATAAGTGTTGTTGTGGCACAAACAAGAGTTGTAGAGCATACGGTTGTTAAAGGAGAAACGTTGTATAGGCTATCAAAAAACTATGGCGTTACAGTTGAACAAATTGTGGCTCAGAATCCGGGGCTTACAGCTGAAACTCTTCAAGAAGGTCTGCTAATTAAGATTCCTAGCACAGGAACAGCTCCTTCTGCTATGTCGCAGAAAGAGTATTCTCGCTATGCCACTCATAAAGTACAGAAGGAAGAAACTATATGGGGGATTGCTAGAATGTATGGAATCTCTGTTGATAGTTTGATGGAAAGTAATCCGCAGATGAAAGAAGCAAACTTTAAACTTAAAAAAGGTTTGGTATTACGAATTCCTCAGATTGTCCCAGCACAGAAGCAACAATCCAAAAGTCTTGCTCAGAACAGTGTGAGTGCAGCAATTCTTCTTCCACTCACTGCTACGGGAATAGAAGGAGAGAGAAGCGTAGAATTCTATCGCGGCTTTCTTATGGCTGCTGATAAAGTTCGAGAGAATGGAAGCAATATAAATGTATATACCTATAATGAGCTTTCCTCTTCCACTAATCTTACAGATATTCTGAATAAAGTAAAGAACAACAGAGTTCAGTTCTTAATAGGTCCAGTCTATCCTTCTCATTTCGATGAAGTTTCCAGTTTTTGTCGGAGTAATGGAATAAGAATGATAGTTCCTTTCTCATCTAAGGTAAAGCAGGTGAATGTCAATCGCTACGTGTATCTTCTTAACACCCCTGCAGAATATGAGAAAATACTAGCAGCCGACCTTTTCTTGAAAACTTTTAAAGGAAAATCCGTTCTTTTCTTACATACAAACAAAGCAGATCAACCAGATTTTACTCAATATCTTCGTCAGCGTCTACTGGTGCAAGGTGCTACCGTGGTAGATGCTAATGAAGATGCAACGATTGCTCAGTTGAAAACGGCACTCAACAATAGGAGGCATATAATTGTGGTCCCTGATGCTTCAGATGTCTCCGCTTTGCAGAATGTGTTCTCAAAACTCAAAGAAGTACGTCAAGTAATGCCTAAGACCGAATTATCTTTAATAGGCTATTCCTCATGGTTGAACCAATCAGATAGGTATGAAGGAGAATTATTCCTCAACGATACTTACATCTTCACCCCTTCCTATTATGAGCCATCTTTTGCTGATGTCAGGCAGTTTAATGCCGACTATCAAGCGTGGTTTAAGAAGCAGCCCTTAGATGTTATTCCAAGAATGGGCTTATTGGGGTATGACACTGGGCTTCAGATGTTACAGGGTATACTCAAATATGGTGAGAAGTATAATGTGCAAGGAACAGAGAAAGGTTTATTGCAGAGTAATCTTCGCTTCGGCCGCACCGAAGAAGATGGCGGCTATATCAACCAAAGTATGTTTCTCATCCACTACAAGCCCAATAGAACAATTGATAAAATTACTGCAAAATAGTTTATAATGAAGCGCTTTCTGTTATTTCTTCTTGTTGTTATCCCCGCTTTAGACACATTCGCCCAAATTGGAGAATCTAGGCGTGCAATATCTGTTGGTGTGAATGCAGGTGTACTTATGAACAAAGTATCCTTCACTCCTTCTATTAAGCAAAACTGGCACGTGGGACCAACTTTTGGATTGACGGTGCGAATCATGAGTGAGCGTTATTTCAAAACTTATTGCGCCTTACAATTTGAACTGAATTATGCACAATTAGGTTGGAATGAAAACATATTGAACTCCAATATAGAACCCTTACCCGACACATATCAGCGGCATCTCAACTATTTTGAAATACCTTTCTTGGCACGATTGGGATGGGGAAAAGAATCGGAGGGATTGATGGGCTTCTTTGCTGTGGGCCCCCAGATCGGATATTTATTTAGAGAGAAGAGTAAGCAAAGTTCCACTTGGACATTTGATAGCGCAGGTCATCCTGACCGACCTAATGGCATGTTTGCACAATATTCAATGAGCGTTAGTAAGAAATTTGATTACGGGATAGCAGCAGGAGCAGGTATAGAGCTAAACACGAAAGCAGGTCATTTTATCTTAGAGGGGCGCTACTATTACGGTTTGAGTGATTTATTTGGTAATTCCAAAAAAGACGTCTTCTCTCGTTCAAATAATGGAACAATCCAAGCTAAAATAACATATCTTTTTGACATTCGTAAAGAATCTCCAAAAGATCTATGATTTTCATAGACCTTTTTCTTTTGTCCTATTGCAAAAGAATGTTGTGATTAGAGCAGATGCTTCTATATCGCAGAGTTAGCTCTGTAGTAACTTCTTCCTTTGTTCCTTCGAATAAATATCCTTATTGTTTTCTCAGCTACAATAAGGATGTCTGCCGACAGGCTTATTATGTCAGCTGATACAATAAGGATTTTTATGCTCAAGTTGTATAACCGAGAAGAAAATTCTAGTGATGGAGTCCTTTTTATTGAAATAGGCTGAAGCTCAAGATTAAGCTTCAGCTTCAGCCTATTTTTTGAGATAAACTGCAGAATGAGTTCTTCCTATGCTGTTATTTAGTTCTTTGTAGCCCCATTTCGGCAGCTTTCTTTAATATGTATTCTAGAGCAGCGTCATGTTCGTTAAGGATTACTCCATCAAGGATAGCATCTTTGAGTGAGCTTTTCAACCTTCCAATTTCTTGGCACGGGCCAAGATTGAAGAGTTCCATAATTTCGTTGCCAGTAACAGGTGGTTGGAAATTTCTAATGCGATCCTTTTCTTCTATGTCGATTAGTTTTTGACGTACCAATTGGAAATTTTGCAGAAAGTTGCGTTTTCGTTGCTCGTTTTTGCTAGTAATGTCAGCTTCGCATAAAAGCATCAAATCATCAATATCTTTGCCTGCTTCAAAGAGAAGGCGTCGAACTGCACTGTCTGTTACTATGTCATCAGACATAACAATTGGGCGCATATGAAGCCCAACGAGTTTGCTAACATACTTCAATCTCTCATCAAGCGGTAGTTTTAGCCTGCGAAACAATGGACGTAGCATTTTTTCTCCCCAAAAATTGTGGTTATGAAAAGTCCACCCGATTGAAGGGTCCCATTGCTTGCTTTTAGGTTTGCCTATATCGTGGAGTAGGGCGGCCCAACGTAGCCATAGATTGTTCGTTTTTTTTGAGGCGTTATCAAGTACTTCGAGCGAATGATAAAAATTGTTTTTATGACTTTTACCATTTCGTGTTTCAACAATATCGAGTTTAGCAACTTCTGGAAGAATGATTTCGAGTAGTCCACACCTGTGAAGTTCAACAAATCCAATGGAGGGGCGTGGAGAGAGCATTATCTTGTTTAATTCATCAATGATTCTTTCTGAGCTGATAATTTTGATTCGCTCTTTGTTTTGAGTGAGCGCTTCAAAGGTTTTGTCATAAATGCGAAAATTAAGCTGTGTAGCAAAGCGTATGCAACGTAGCATGCGTAAAGGATCATCGCTAAATGTGATGTTCGGATCCAAAGGTGTGCGAATGATGCCATCTTGCAAGTCTTGTATTCCGTCAAAAGGGTCGATAAGTTTTCCAAAATTCAAAGGGTTCAGACATACAGCAAGAGCGTTGATCGTGAAATCGCGCCTATTCTGATCGTCTTCAAGTGTGCCGTCTTCCACAATAGGCTTTCTGCTATCATGTGAGTAGCTTTCTTTACGTGCTCCCACAAATTCTATTTCGTAGTGATGCCACTTGACTTGCGCTGTTCCAAAGTTGCGAAATACAGAAAGATGGGCTCCTTTTCCTAATGTATCAGTAAAACTTTTTGCAAACTCAATTCCTGATCCGACAACAACCACATCAATATCATTAGTCGGACGGTTGAGGAAGAGATCGCGCACATACCCTCCGACAAGATAAGTTTCGATTTGTAGCTTGTCGGCAGTTTGTGAAAGTTTCTCGAATATATGATCTTTATGTAGAATATCTATAATATCTACCTGTTGGAGATTCCTCATTTATTTTATTTTTTAGATGCGAAATTACTAATTTTATTGTTATTTTTGCAATTAAAAGATTCAAAATGCGGTACTTCTCCTTTATCTTATTTTTAAGTTTCTTCTTGTTGTATTCTTGTAAGCCGAGCAATAGGTGGTCTAGCGTTAGACAATCAGACGAGGCGCAAGGTCAAACATTGTTGAATAAATCTCGAGCACAACTCACGGCTAAAAAGTATGATGAAGCAGAAAAAATGATTGAGAAATTACGCAAGAACTATCCGCTGGCCTTGACAGCGCGAGAAGAAGCTATTCTTTTGCTTGATAGTATTCATTTGGCTCGCTCTAGTTCTGAACTTATGCTGATGGATGTTGAAAGTAAGAAAGTAGCGAATGTAGACTCTTTGCGTAGAGAGTTGGAAGATGTCGTTATGCAAAAGAAATTTTATATGCGTAAGTTAGAGTACGACAAAACTCGAACCAAAAGACATTGATTCTTTATGGAAGAAACTTTTTCAAAATCATTGAATAGTAGACAATTAGAAGCTGTAACGTATTGTGATGGTCCATCTCTCGTTATAGCTGGAGCAGGTTCGGGGAAAACTCGTGTGCTGACATACAAGGTAGCCTATTTGTTGGAGCATGGGTATGCCCCTTATGAGATTTTAGCTCTGACTTTTACAAACAAAGCAGCAAAGGAATTGACGAATCGTGTGAGAGATTTGTTACCTAATAATTCAGATCGTTTGATGTGGTGTGGCACATTTCATAGTGTGTTTTCTCGTATTTTGCGAATCGAGCATGCAGCTCTGGGTTTTACTTCTACCTTCACTATTTACGATCAAGAAGACTCTCGTAAATTGATAAAATCCATTATTAAGGAATTTGGTTTAGATGATAAAGCGTACAATCTTGCTACTGTGAATAGTAGAATTTCCTTTGCAAAAAATAAGATTATCTTACCTTCAGATTACGCGCAGAGTCAAGATCTTCTGAAGCGCGATGCCCGTGATAATATGCCTGAACTTCACCGAATTTATTCTGCATATTATCAGCGCTGTCGTAATACAAATGCTTTGGATTTCGACGATCTGCTGCTTTTTACATACCTTTTGTTGCGTGATCACGAAGATATTTGTGCGAAGTATCAGCGTCTTTTCAGATATATTCTTGTTGATGAGTTTCAAGACACTAATTATCTTCAGTCGCGTATCTTGCTATTACTGGCTCCTTCTGAAAATTCTCGTTTATGTGTAGTTGGTGATGACGCTCAAAGTATTTATGCTTTTCGAGGGGCTGATATTGGAAATATATTAAGTTTTCAAAAGCATTATTCTAAGGCTCGTCTCATTAAGCTGGAGCAAAACTATCGTTCGACTCAGACTATTGTTAATGCTGCAAATTCAATTATATCTCACAATAAAGACCGTATACAGAAGAATGTCTTCAGTAACCTGTCAGAGGGAGAGCGTATTCGTGTGATGTCTTCGTATAGTGACCAAGATGAAAGTATGAAGGTGTTAAAAGAGATTCTTCGCCTACGTTCCCTCTATGATATAGAGTATTCAGATATAGCGATTCTGTATAGAACCAACGCTCAAAGTAGATCTTTTGAAAGTGCTCTGAATCAGATGAATATTCCTTATAAAATATATGGAGGCATGTCTTTCTATCAGCATAAGGAAATAAAAGATGTCTTGGCTTATTTTCGTGTGATTTGTAACTCGCAGGATGAGGAAGCTTTGGCACGTATTATCAACTATCCCACGAGAGGAATAGGGGCAACGACCTTAGCTAAATTACGTTATGCTGCAGCTCAGTTCCAAGTCGGTTTATGGCAGGTTCTCAAAACCCCTCAAGATTATGAGGTGAAGATTTCAACCTCAACACAGAACAAAATTCTAGCCTTTGTATCTCTCATTGAAGATTTGCAGGAATCCTTATCCACAATAGGAGCTTACGATTTAGCTTCAGAAGTTATAAAGCGTTCAGGAATTGCTGAAGAATTACACTCTGAGAAAACTCCAGAAGCATTGAGTAGGGTGGAAAATGTGGATGGCCTGCTGAATGCTATAAAAGAGTTCTCGCAAGAGCAATTGGAAACCTTTGGTAATGAGCACGTAGGTCTTGGTGATTATTTGATGCAAGCCTCTTTAAGTTCTTCTCAAGATACTGTAGCTGATGGAGGTCCTGCAGTAGCACTCATGACAGTTCATGCTGCCAAAGGCTTAGAGTTTGATACAGTTTTTGTTACGGGAATGGAAGACAATCTTTTTCCAAACCCGAATGCTCGCTTCTATCCGAAAGAAATGGAAGAAGAGCGCAGGCTTTTCTATGTGGCAGTGACGCGTGCTAAAACTCGTTGTTTTCTTTCTTATGCTAAATCTCGCTATCGATATGGGGCGGCGGAAATTTGTAATCCATCTCCTTTTTTGTGCGATATTGATTCTCAGTATTTATTGTATGATGGTGAAGACATTACCTGTGTTCCTCGCGTGAATAGCAGGCCTCAAGTAGCAAGTATTCCTTCTCCTACGATAAATCCTGCGTCAAGATATTCTCGCATCGAAAATGCTTCATCCCATAACTATTCAGAATCATCAATTTTTAATGTAAAGGTTGGTTCCTGTATAGAACATGAGCGTTTTGGTCGAGGTGAGATCATTGAAATATCTGGAGAAGGTAGTAATGCTCGCGCAAAAGTTAAATTTGAAAATGTCGGAGAGAAAAATCTTCTATTAAAATTTGCAAAGTTCACGCAAGTAAATGGTTAAGCATGGGCATCAAAAGCCTGCGAATCTTTTGTTTTTTGCAATGCAAGAGCTATCTTTGCCGAATAAACTAAATCTACAAAATTTAAAAGAATGGAATTAGCGCCTAAGTATACTCCAGCAGACGTGGAGGATAAGTGGTATCAATATTGGACAGACCATAAACTATTTAGTTCTAAGCCTGATGGACGAGAACCATATACTGTTGTTATTCCTCCTCCCAATGTGACAGGTGTGCTGCATATGGGACATATGCTGAATGAAACAATTCAGGATATTCTTGTGCGGCGTGCTCGAATGGAAGGCAAGAATGCTTGTTGGGTCCCAGGTACAGATCATGCTTCTATCGCTACAGAAGCAAAAGTCGTTAATAGACTGGCTGAGCAAGGCATTAACAAGGCAGACTTAACTCGTGAAGAGTTTTTAAAGCATGCTTGGGCATGGACCGATGAACATGGTGGTATCATTCTTCGGCAGTTGCGCCGTGTTGGTGCTAGTTGCGATTGGGATCGCACTGCATTCACAATGGATGAAGAACGTTCTAAGAGTGTAATCCATGTTTTTGTAGAGCTTTATCGTAAGGGGCTTATTTATCGTGGTGTTCGCATGGTTAATTGGGATCCTAAAGCTTTAACAGCTCTTTCTGATGAGGAAGTAGTCTACAAAGAAGAGAAATCAAAACTTTATTACCTCCGCTACTATGTAGTAGATGATGATATGTCTACGCCAGTTCCTGAAGGTTGTGTGGTTCATACAGATGAAGGAGGACATAGGTATGCAGTTGTAGCAACAACGCGTCCTGAAACGATTATGGGTGATACAGCAATGTGTATTAATCCTAAGGATCCAAAGAATCGTTGGTTGAGTGGAAAGAAAGTTCGTGTGCCTTTAGTGAATCGTGTGATTCCTGTTATTGAGGACGAATATGTAGATGTGGAATTCGGAACAGGATGTTTGAAAGTAACTCCTGCTCATGACATTAATGACCATGCGCTCGGTTTAAAGCACCACTTAGATACTATCGATATTTTCAACGATAATGGTAGTATCTCTGAGGCTGCAGGTCTTTATGTGGGAGAAGATCGCTTTGAGGTTCGTAAAAAAATAGAAAAAGATCTTGAAGTAGCTAACTTGATGGAAAAAGTTGAGGACTATACTAACAATGTAGGCTTCTCTGAACGTACGAATGTTCCTATAGAACCAAAACTTTCTACGCAGTGGTTCTTGAAGATGCAACATTTTGCTGATTTGGCTTTACCGCCAGTTATGAGTGATGAAATTAAATTTTATCCCACAAAATATAAAAATACCTATCGTCATTGGTTGGAGAATATAAAAGATTGGTGTATCAGTCGCCAACTATGGTGGGGACATCGTATTCCTGCTTATTATTTGCCAGATAATACTTTTGTTGTAGCTGAAACTATTGAAGAAGCTTTGGCGTTAGCTCGCCAGCAAAGTAATAACCCGAATCTTTCGGAAACAGATTTGCGCCAAGATGAAGACGCTCTCGATACTTGGTTCTCAAGTTGGCTGTGGCCGATTTCTTTATTCAAGGGTATTTCTCACCCAGATAATGAAGAATTTAACTATTACTATCCTACAAGTGATTTGGTTACAGGTCCCGATATCATCTTCTTTTGGGTTGCCCGCATGATTATGGCTGGCTATGAATTCACGAGTAAGATGCCGTTTAAACACGTTTACTTCACGGGTATTGTTCGTGATAAGTTAGGCCGCAAGATGTCTAAGTCGCTGGGAAATAGTCCAGATCCTCTTGATTTGATAGATAAGTTTGGTGCCGATGGCGTTCGTATGGGGCTTATGTTGGCTGCGCCTGCGGGCAACGACATTCTTTACGATGATGCTCTGTGTGAACAAGGTCGCAATTTCTGTAATAAGATTTGGAACTGCTATCGTTTGATCGAAGGATGGAAAGTGGCTGATACAGAACAGTCTCAGACCAATACCCAAGCTCTAGAATGGTTTGGGGCACAGCTTCGAAGTAGCGCAGAAACTATTAAAGATCTTTTTTCAAAGTATCGTTTGAGTGAAGCTCTAATGGAGGTTTATCGTTTGTTGACAGATGAGTTCTCTGGTTGGCTTTTGGAAATGATTAAGCCTGCTTATGGAGCACCGATTGATGCTTCTACGCTGTGCCAAGTTAAGAGTTCTTTCAACGATTTGCTTCACTTGTTGCATCCTTTTATGCCTTTCATCACGGAAGAGCTTTGGCAGCATCTTGCACCGCGTAAGGATGGAGAAAGCTTGATGATAGATCCCCAAACTATACCAGCTCCGCACGCAGATGATGCAGAAATCCTTCATGGGATTTCTATAGTGAAAGGTATTGTTCAGGGTGTACGTGCTGTTCGCAATGCACGCAATATTGCCAAAAAAGAAGTGTTGCCGCTTGAGGTGCTCAAGGCTAATCCTATTCCCGAACTAGATGGAATTGTAATGAAGATGGCAAATCTTTCTGCTATTGCTGTTGTTGAAGAGAAGGGTGAGGGTGCTTCTAGCTTTATGGTTGGAACTTCTGAATATGACGTACTTCTTGGTGATCTTGTGGACAAGGATGCAGAGATTGCGAAAGCTGAAGCTGATTTGGAACATCTCCGTGGCTTCTTAGCTTCTGTTGAAAAGAAACTATCTAATGAGCGATTTGTAGCTCATGCGCCTGCTGCAGTTGTGGCGCTTGAGCAGAAGAAAAAGTCAGATTCTGAAGCAAAGATAAAAGCTCTTGAGGAGACTCTTCAAGCTCTTCGTAAATAAATGTTTTAATAGCGTGAATCAGACTACCACTGTGTAGTGCTGATTCATGTTTTGTGTTATAGCAAACAAACCTAAACCATCAAAATATGAAACTTAAATCATTATTCGTTGCTGCCATGCTTGCAAGTAGCTGCTTTGTCTATGCAGATGGCAGATATACGATTTATCCAATTCCGCAGAAGGAAGTTAGTGGAACAGGAACAACATCCTTCACATCGACCGTAGACATTATTGCAGAAAGTGGTATTGATGAGGCTACACGTAATCGAGTGAAAGAAGTACTCCAAGAGCATGGCTTGATAGCAAACTTTACAAATCAATCAAGGACAGGCGTAGCTGCAATATGGTTAGGAGTAAATCATTCTGGTCAAGCTGCTGATAACCGCGTGTCTACGTTAGGGTTAGATCGTAGTCTCTTCACGAATGGCCGTTATGATCGTCATGTTGTAAGCCTTACGAATGACGGCGGAGTAGCACGTCTCGTTATTTTAGGTGAGAATACAGATGCGACCTTCTATGGTTTGGCGTCGTTGGAGCAGATGTTGGATGGTGGTCATACATCTATGCCCTGTATTACTATTTATGATTATGCTGATATCAAAAATCGTGGTATCGTAGAAGGATATTATGGCTATCCCTATTCAGTAAGTGTAAAAAAGGACTTAATGCGCTTTATGATGCGCTATAAGATGAATACATACCTTTATGGTGCCAAGAGTGATCCTTATCATTCTGAGAAATGGATGGATGCATATCCAACCTCTGTTACTGCACAGCAAGAAACAAATGGCTGGTTATCACAGGCTATGCTTCGTGAAGTGACTGCAGAATCCCATGCAACAAAAGTCAACTTTATTTGGGCAATTCATCCCGGTAATAAATTTTTGGGCAGTAATACTGTAATCAATGACATTATGGGAAAATTTGCCAAAATGTATGATTTGGGTGTCCGTCAGTTTGGCGTTTTTGTTGACGATGTAGGTATACCTTCAGATGATGCCGGATACAAACTAAATGCTGATCGCTTGACGCAATTGCAGAAAGCAATGGATTCAAAATACAATGTTGCAGGTGCAGCAGCTGCTGATACTGTTAAGCCGCTTCATTTTGTTCCTCAAATCTATTGCCGTAATTTTGCAAGTAGCGAAGAGCAGTTTACAAAATTCTTCAATGCTTTAGGTAACACTCCTTCAAAGATTACTATCTACACAACAGGATGGGGGGTTTGGAGCGTGCCTAATAGTAGAGATTTGAGTGTTACTGCGACTCCACTAGGCCGTAATGTCGGCTGGTGGTGGAACTATCCTTGCAACGACAATGCAGATAGCCAAATTTTTGCTAGCGATATGTATTCCAACTTCGTGGATATGCCTGCTGTTGGTAATAATTCCACACTGCCTGCAAGTCTAAATGGTGGTATTTCTATTGTTAGCAATCCGATGCAGCAAGGTGAAATTGCTAAAATCCCAGTCTTTAGTGTAGCTGACTATGCTTGGCACACAGCTTCTTTTAACAATCAGAACAGTTGGCAAGCTGCTGTTAATTCTGTGTTAGGAAGCAAGGCAGCAGCCTTCCGCAGTATTGCTCCTTATCTGCGGTGGAATGATGCGGCAACTTTGAACAATAAGATTACGGCGTATAAAGCTAGCCATAATCCTACAGAACTTCGTGCAGAAATGCAGAGAATTGCGGATTCATGCAAGGTGTTGGAGACTTTAGCTTCTTCAACTTCTGAATCTGATCGACTTTTCTATCGAGATATCCATCCCTGGATTTTTAAGCTTCGTGATATGGCCACAGCTACGGCACAGTTCCTTGACGTTGCGGCTTTAGAAAATACGGATGAGGCTAAGTGGCAACGTTATGTAGAAACACTTTCAGCAGCAGATACTCTTAATTCTGCAAATTCCTATAAAGTTTATGCTTTAGAAGGAATGGGAAGTGGTATTAGTGTGTCAACTTCAATAGCTAAACTTTCTGAGCAATATCTGAAACCCTTCATTGAATACCTCAAAGCTCATGCTCTTGACGGCTTCTTCAAGAAGACAGAGCAATTGTCAAAGCCTTCTCCCATTTCAAACAAAGAAGGAGCTTTTGTTCGTGTCGTTTGGTCAGAAGCAACACAGAGGGGATATATTAATACGCCTCAGCCCATTACTTTAGAAAAGGGACAATATGTTGGTGTTGAGTTCCCTAATGCTACACGCTTGGCATCTTTGGTGGCGGCAGATACTCTGCTCAACAACTTTTGGGTACAATACAGTGCTGATGGTAAGAAATGGACTCGTTTAAAGTCATCTACTGCTCCTGAAAGTTTTATGCGTTACTTGATCATTCAGAATAATAATGCTGCTACTCGGTCTGTGCGCTTACAAAAAGCACGTCTGAATTTCCAATTTCCTACTCTGACAAAGGTGAAAGGGAGTACGATTCCAGCAGCAGATATTTATCCGATATGTCTTGTACTGCTTCCATAAGCTAAAATTATCACCCTAAGCCTCTTTCATTATAAGATTATAGCGTTTATCCAAGTCATGTGTATCGACTGATACAGTCATATTTTT
>QWCW01000146.1_pt1 | contig 51325 bp, 55 predicted proteins | sample 1972691 | NCBI WGS metagenome assembly QWCW01 (sample SAMN09866698, study PRJNA288562) | Human oral metagenome isolate pre2_saliva, whole genome shotgun sequencing... | reverse complement strand
TGCGTAATGAAATATTATTATTTCCTAACAACGAGATCCTAGTTAACGGGTTATACAGAACAAGGATCACGCATCATACTAGATCAAACCATGGTATAAGATTACATATTTCCCCAATTAGCACTAAGGACCATATTGAAGATGATTTAGATGTTATGGAAAGCATTGCTGATTATTTCTTTGATCTATACCTAAAAGACCCGCGTATTGCGAACAAACTAATTCGTCCGAAATACTACTATAACTATAAAGTTAGAAGTTGGGTATTTGCATTTGATTTTAAATAAAAAATTTACAAGCCACTTATTAGAAACGAAAAATAAATTTAAGGAGGACATTCAAATGTCAAATAAAGTTTCAAAAATCGTAAATGAAGAAGTTATCGAAGACGCAGTGGAAACTGTTGTCGATACTGCTACTGAAAATGTTACTACAGATGTAGTACCAGTAGAGCCAACACAACCAGCGGAAGTTGTTAAACAAGGTAAGGTTAAAGCAACCTGGAATTGGATTAAACAACACCCATGGGCTGTAGCGGCATCTATTGGTGCTGGTCTAGGAGTTATCATTCTCGGTAAGAAGGTATACGACGCAGGAATGCCTGCGGAATTCGAAGTAACTGAAATCAAGAATGATATTATTGAACAACCTATGGAACATGAAGAAGTCGAAACTAAAGAAGAAGAAGTTTCTGAAGAAGAATAGTTGGGTATTTTTACCCAGCTTTCTTTTTTTTTTGAAAAGGAGAAGGTATGAAAAAGACGTATTTAGATAAATATCCATATACGTTGGAGCGACTACCACATCGGTATTCAGATCGCGTCGACGTTATTGTCCGAATTGAACCCCTTGATAGTCCTCGAGCAACTGACCTATTACTTAATCTGGGATCCACTTTACACAACGCCTCGATTGAGGGTATGCCGTTTAAAGTAAAAGATCAGTTCACAGACCCGTCAGATATGGAAGAAGGTAAGCTTCGCATTACTCTATCTGGCTATCAACTTTAAAATTTTTACCACCTACTATATAGAAAGGGAATAACTTGTATTACTTGGTGTATGATGAGAGCACACTTTAATAACGAGGCGTCGGTTTGATTCCGGCAGTATACAAGAAAGCACTTTCTATTTTTTTTTTTTTGAAAAGGAGAACACATATGACACAAACGGACTATAACGAAATCCGTTCTACCAACGTAGCAAAGGTTGAAGTAGAAGAAAAGATTACAGTCGAAGCACCTGAAAACGAACGCGTTCCTAAAAAGGCTGTCGTTAAAGGTTCTACGGTTGAGGAACGGAAGCCGGGTCTTATGACACGACTTGTACGCGGTATCCTCGGACCAAATGGTATTCGAGCTATCGGTTCATATTTAGGTAAAGAAGTCATCATGCCGGCTATTAAAGACACCCTGGTTAATACAATCAACACTGGTGTAAACATGGCGGCCTATGGTGAAGATCGTAGTCGTTACAACGGTGGATGGTCAAATCCTGCTCGATATAACAGCCGTGTTGGCAACCAGACATATACCAACTACTCTAGCGCATACCATAACAATAACCCTCAGGCGCAAGCAATTAACCCGCCTACACGAATTAAGGATATCCTGCTGTTCACATGGAATGATGCCGCTACAGTTCTAGAAAACCTTAATCGGGATATTGCTACATATGGCTATGCCCGTCTTGCTGACTACTATGATTATGCAGGACAACCTAGCACCAACTATACAGACAACGCTTATGGTTGGAGAATGTTAGGCGATATTCGTATTGTACCTACTCGTGGTAAGTATCTATTGGCATTACCACCAGTTGAAGTAATTTAATAAAAGGAGCTATAATCATGAACAAAAAAGTAATCTTGAACACAATTAAAATCGTTGCATTTGGTGTCGTACCATTTATGGTTGAAAACGGTAAGAAAGCTTTGGATAAAGCTCTCGAAGCAACTGAAAAGGCTTCTACGAAGGAGTAAATATGTGTAGTTTAATCTTTATTATTCTATTACTTATATTGCTTGCCTTATTAGGTATACTATCATATATTGTAGCCTATTTCCTAATCCCCATCATTATTTTAGTTATTATTGCATGGGCGCTAACTATCTTATTTAACTAAAGGAGAACTTAACAATGTCTAAATGGAGTTATGAACTATTCAAAGAAAATGTCGCTGTACTTGCACACAACTATAAGAAAAAAGAACCTCTTATTATGACTGTAGGGGGTATTGCTGGTTTCGTAGCAACTGCCGTACTCGCATATCGTGCAAAAGCTAAGATCACAACTATTGTTGAAGATATTGAAGCTATGCGTGAAAATGACATGCCAGTCCCAGTTGGAGAAACTATCGTTCGTGTTTCTAAAGCATTGACACCTACTATCACTATGGCTACTCTATCAACTGCCGCTGTCCTTCGCTCATATCATGTGTTGACCGGACGTAACGCCTTACTTGCTTCAGCTCTTGCATCTGCTACTCAAGCCAATCACAAACTTCGCCGTCAAATCCGTGAGCAATATCCTGATGATCCAAACGCTCAATTCATCGGTGAACGTGAAGAAATTCTAGCAGGGCCTGAAGAAGAAGGCAAGAAGAAACCTAAAACAGTTTCTGTAATTAACACCAATGATGTCCAATGGATGGAGTACGCTTACTTTAATAAATCACAAGAATTTGTTAAAGACGACTTAAACTACAACCAAATGTTCATCACAACAATGTTCAACGCACTCGATGAAAAACGTCGTCGTCAAGGATTCCTTAACCTTACAACTGCCTATGATGTATTGAAAATCCCATTGGAAAAACATGAACGTCGTGCCGGTTCTGAACTAGGTTGGACAGACAATGATTTCTTTGACTTTGACGTACATGTAGTTATGGTTAAAGACGAAAATGGATATCCTTACCCAGTACCAGTAATCGAATTCTCTCCAGTTAAGGATATTACCACTGGTGTAGATTACGGTAGTGATATTTCAGACTATCTTATCTAATAAAACATATAAAGGAGCAACAAATTATGGAAAAACATGGTATTGTAAAATCAGGTCTAATCGCATTCGGTCTTGTTAACCTTGGATATATCGGATACGCTTTGTATAAGAACTTCAAAGACTACAAAAACAAAGAAGGCGAATACACTGAAGAGCAACCTGAACAATTAGAGTTGTTCGATGCAACTGAAGTTGATGCTGAAATTGTGTCTGATGAAGAAGTTGTAGAACCAACTCCACGTCGTTCTGAAAAGAAGAAATCCAAGGTTAAGTTCTACCTAGGTGTAGGGCTCTTGGCTACTGCTGTTATTGGCGGATACTGCTACGGTTATCGTTCTGCTTGGGTTAAACGTAGTAACATCGCTAATGAATCAGAAGAGCTGTTACATGCGGTTATTGACGACCGTAAAGACTACAGTGACTTCCTCGAACAGGAATTGGTTAACCGTGAAATCAAGTTAGGCGTTGAGCGTGAAACAATCGTGTCTAACGCAATCAACATGATCCTGCCTGATTACATGGATACTCGCTGGGTATCATTCGGTGAAGATGGTACTGTACGTTCTAACTACACCCCTAAAGTCTCAGAAGACCATGATGTGGAAACCATCACAACTGCTGTTGAAGATACATGGAATAAGCTATACGAAAAAGTCGTTGTGGCGCCTATGTCTCCGGAAAAAGCTGAAGAAGCTTAACTAGCAAAAGAATATAGAGAGTAAAGGACCAGGCTGGTTCATATACCAGTCTTCCACTATATTCTAAGGAGGTTTTATATTATGGAAATCCAATTCAGACATGACAAAACCGATAAAGGGCTAAGCCTGTCATATTTAAATGACGGGACTTTCTTTTTAGAGGTGTTCGACGACGCAGATGATACTGGTATGAATATTCCACTAGATGCTGACGAATTAGAGCTGGTTAGAAACTGCATTGACCATATTTTGAAAAGGGGCAAGTAATGGATAAAGAAAAACTATTAAAGGCGGGTATCCTTACAGCACTCGCCGCTGGGGTTGGTTATTTCGCATATCGATTTGTGAAAGAAACTAAGCGCCAAATCAAGGAAATGGAAGAGGCAAATGCTGCTCAAACACAAGAGCTCTTAGATACAATCAAGCTAAGAGATGAGCAACTTGCATTGGCTGAGGAGCATATTGATGCTCTTGTTTACGGTACTCCTGAAGAAACTCCAGATGTAAACGAAGAGTTGGAAGAAATGCGACGCTCTCGTACTCGTGTTCACTCAACTACTCTTGAAGAAGGGGATATCGCTCCAACTGATGAAGACGATTATCATGCAGGGGCTACTCAAACTGCAGAAGATGTTGAACATCACAATGTCTGGAAAGAAAACGAATATTTCCAAACTGGAGAACAAAATATTCCGTATTTCGTAATTGAATCGGCTAAAGAATTAAAAGGAAATGAGGGCCAAAGTATGCGCCATGATACTGACCCTAATAGCGTAGAAGCATGGAATCAATATAAAGCGGTTATGATTAGTGAGTTGTATGATGATACTCCAATCGCACAAGCCGTATCTGAACGCTATGGTATGGGTCTCTTACTAAGTAAAACAAACATCGTATCTATTATTGATGTATTCTCTGAATTGCTTGAAGTTAATGATACGAAGATCGTACAACCATATAATGCCTTTGACAATAATGTATGGGAAGATGTATACGAACGCCGTATTGACTTCTTCGGACCAGATACATATTATGTATCACTACAATTCCCTGTAACCTTCGGTGAAATCCTATATGAATACGCAAGCAAATTTGTAGATGACACTGAAGATGGTGCATTGCTACCAATGGTCGCTTACATGTTGTACGAATCAGGATTGCTTGATGCGGAGACAATCGAACAAAAACTTCTTATCATCAGCAAGATCCTTGAACACCGTAACGTTCGAGAAATCGGAAACGGTATGAAGAAACTAAGCATGTTCGGTCGTGTTGTAGATCGCCTAGATCCAGAAGACACAGGTCATGACGTTCGCTTGTATACTGAATACAACGAATTCATTGGCCGTGCAAGCACATTCGAAGAAGAATACATGGCGAATATGGAGGATGATGACGATGATGAATAACGCGGGACAAGAAAGTGTACTAGTAAAATATTCTTTTGACGGTATTAATTTCAGTTCCGATTATATTCCATCAGATCATCTAAAGCCATTTAAAGACGCGTTTATTAAAAATGAAGTATTTATAATTAGACGCGATATGACTTCTTCTGTTGGGGAATCCCCATTTTTAGGTAGCGCATGTAATGAAAAATTTATTGATATGAGCAAGGTTGTAATGATAGGATTTTAAAGGAGCTAATTTATGACAGATAGAAAACCGGATTTCTTCAATATTACTGTTGAGGAACTATCGGGGCCTAATCGAAAAGCCGATGCTGTCGTTTCTGCAGACTTTACCTATTTAGATAACCAAGGTGCTGATGTGCAAGATATTGTTGTAAAAGGTGGTGCCTTTTATGCAATGTGGGATGGTGAGAAATGGTCGATGGAGAAAAACGATGTAGTTCGTGCTGTCGATCGTGAGATTAGAAAGAAATACGCTGAGCTTAAGACTAAGGGATATGAACGCATATCTCTTAAGTTTATGCAAAATGCAGGATCAGGACTTATGCGCAACTTCGTTAAGTATTGTGAAGACGCACCAGAATCCTTACAAGTATTCAACTCTAAGATCGTATTTAGTAATTATAAGGTGGCTCGTGATGACTATTCTACATTCCAGCTACCTTATACACCAACTACCCAACCTACACCAGCGTTTGACGAACTCTCATCTGTACTCTATGCTCCTGACCAACTAGATAAAATTCTCTGGTGTTTAGGTGCATTGTTCACAGGGGAGATTATCAATATTGATAAATTCTTATTTCTATACGGCCCTGCAGGAACCGGTAAAGGTACTATTATTAGAATAATCGAGATGTTATTCGGGCAGTATATTGGAGGTATTGACCTCAAGCAACTGACTAGCGGTTCTGAGTATGCAACAGGGACTCTGCAAGAACTCCCGTTGTTGATTGACTCGGATACCGATTTAAGTCGGATTAAGAATGATACTCCATTACTTAAAGTGACATCTCATGAGGAAGTATTCGTACGTAAACTTTATCAAAGACCGTATCCTGTAACATTTAAAGGTCTGATTATTACTGCATCTAACCAACGTGCTCAATTCCGTGACTCTGACTCAGGGATTGTACGGCGGTTACTTAAAGCAGTTCCTACAGGTCATCTTATCGCAGGCCCTCGATATAAGGAGCTAATGAATGGTATACAATATGAACTGGCAGGTATTGCACAAAAGGCGATTGACACATTCTCTCGCTTAGGTGCTTTCTACTATGCTAATGATGTTGATATCGAAATGCTTGAGTATGGAGACTCTATATTTGAGTTTGTTCGTGAAAACGTACTCTTGATGCAGAATAACCCAACTCTCTCTGAAGTCGAGCTTATTTATAAAGGTATGCTAGAAGAAAGAGGTTGGGAGACAAATGGTTATAAGAACCGGTTGCGATTAGGTTTGCAACGTTTCTTTGAGACATATACTAAAGATACTAAAGACGAAGAGGGTAATCGTAAACGTCATTGGTATCGTGGTTTCAAATACGATGAAGCTTTTCCTGAGACTAAAAAGAAACAGGAGGCGTCTAAAGTAGGATCTAAGATTGATCTGACTATGGGACGGACAACTTCTCGATTTGACCTAGAAGGAAAGGACTGGCCTGCACAATACACCAATGAAGCGGGTAATCCTTTAAAGAAATGGGACAATGTCACTACAACCCTCAAGGAGATTGACCCAACTAAATTGCATTTTGTCCGTGTTCCAACCGAGCATATTGTTATTGACTTCGATTGTAAGAACGAGGCGGGTAAAAAAGACCTTGCTAAGAACTTAGAATTGGCTTCTAAATATCCTCCGACATATACTGAGGTTTCCAAATCAGGTGGTGGTGTCCATCTTCATTATTGGTATGACGGTGACCCAACTCGCTTGGCTAATCGCATATCTGATGATGTTGAGATCAAAGTATATAATGGCGGGTCATCGTTAAGACGGAAACTTATTTCTGCAAACGATCTACCTGTAGCTCATATTTCAAGTGGGCTACCTTTAAAGGAGGATAAGAAAACTATGTATAAGGACGTGGAACATATTATTTGGACAGAACAAAAACTTAAGAACTTCATCGAAGCTTGTATGCGTAAAGAACACCATGGTGCGACGGCTCCAGAGGTTAGCTTTATCAAAGACAAGCTTGACGAGGCATATGAGTTAGGTGTAACGTATGACCTACGACATATGCAGAATGATGTTCTTAAATTCGCACTTAGCTCAACTAATCAAGCGCAACAATGCATGAAAATGGTTGCTCAGATGAAATTCTCTAATGTACCTGAGAACGAAACTGAGTCAATCTCAGAATCTCTTATCTTGCCTGATGAGGAAATCACATTCTTCGACTCGGAAGTCTTCTGTAACCTATATATGATTGGTTGGAAGAAATACGGTCTTGAGGTACCAGAGGCTATCTACAGAGAATTGGAAGCATGTACGAGCCGGAGCGATATCGAACGAGTTCTTGCTAACGAATGGTGGAGTCAAAACAAAGACAAGATTGGTATTGAAATCAATCCTACACCACAACGTACACGAGAGCTGTTTGATACACACAACATGATGGGCTTCAACAACCTTGGATATGATAACCATATTGCTTATGGTCGTATGCAGGGCGATGATGAGATGGACTGTTATAAGCGTTCTCAAGGCATCATCGAGAAAGGTGATAAGCGAGCTAAGATCTGGGCGGCTAACGAAATCTCTTATGGTGATATTTATGAGTTCCTAGACACTAAGATGTCATTGAAGAAATGGCAGATTAAACTAGGCATCCGTCATGACGAGTTTGAATACGATTGGACTAAACCTCTCCCTGAGCATGCATGGGGTCGTTGTGCGGCATATATGCTTAATGACGTAACCTCAGAGGAAGAGTTATTCAAATCTAAAGACGGTCAAGACGCATGGAACGCTCGTAAGATCCTTGCTGAGATCAATGGTCTATCACCTAACGTTAAGACTCAGACACAAGCTGAGAAATTCTTATTTGGCGATGACCCAACACCACAAGATAAGTTCAACTGGTACGATCTTGCTGAGGAATTCCCAGGATACAAATTTGACAAGTTCAAACGTAAATCTGAATTTATGGGAGAGGATCCATCTGAAGGTGGTTATGTGTATGCCGAGCCTGGTGTATATGAGAACGTAGTTGTTCTTGACGTAAAATCAATGCACCCGCATAGTTATATTGCTATGAACTACTTCGGCCCATATACTCCTAAAGTTGAGGCCTTGGTTGAATGTCGTATTGATATTAAAGAAGGACGTACTGACTCAGCAATGCATCGATTTGATGAAGTAGATCCTGCCTTGTCAGAAAAACTTCGTCCATATTTCGAAGGGTCATCAGTAAAAGGTCTTGCCCATGCACTTAAGATTATCGTTAATATTATTTACGGTATGACATCTGCGCCTTGGCCTAATAAATTCAAAGACCCTCGTAATATTGATAACTGCGTAGCTAAACGTGGTGCCTTATTTATGTTGATGCTAAAACACGAAGTTCAAGGTAAAGGTTATCAGGTGGCTCATATTAAGACAGACTCAATTAAGATTGTTAATGCTGACGATTATATTATTGAGTACTGTATGAAACGTGCACGTGACTTCAAATATGAGTTTGACCATGAACACACATATTCTCGTATGGCCTTGCTTAACCGTGCTACCGTTATCGCTGAAATCGGTTGGCCGGAAGATGAGAGAGGTAAATGGGAAGCTATTGGTGCGCAGTTCGGTAAGAAGACTAACCCATATGTCTACAAGACCCTCCTTAGCAAGGAAGAGGTTAATGAACAAGACTTCTTCACAACTAAGGAAGTTAAGACGGCCATCTATCTTGATGATCAGTACATCGGTAAGAATGCACAAATCTATGCTTCTAGAACAGGCCGAGAAATCTCACGTACTCAACCAAGTAATGTTGCACAAATGATTCAATCGCGATGGATCAAGCCTAAATATTTACTTCAACGTGAGTCACAAGGATTGACGCCTGCTCAATTAGAAGAAGCTAAGAAACATAAGATCGCCACTGAACTTGGTCTTGACTATAACGAAGTTGATTATATTATTTCTAACGGCTTCCCGGATACTATTGTCGACAAGCATGTTGCCGTAACTGGAACTACGGGGTATCGTTGGGAACTGGCAAGTAATTATAAAGGCTTCGATGATATTGATATGACTTACTACCACCAGCTTGTACATGAGGCTGTCAATGATGTCTTCGCAGTTGGTGATGGTAATATTATCTTTAAAGGAACTAAATACGAAAGAGAGTAGTTTATGTTTAACAAAATTAAGAAACTGTTCTCTAAAAAGGCAAGCGAAGTCGAAGAGGTCCAGCCAACCATCTTCGGTTTCATTGCTACTCTAAAGGGAGTTGACGATCTTGGGGACGCAGTTCCTACTCAGATATTCATCATCCCTAAAGAGGAAGAAGAGAATATTTACAACATTGTCAAAACTGGTGAGTACAACACTTTGGTTCTATACGACAATAATCGTATCCAATTCAAACCACCGACAAATGCCTCATTGTTATTAACTCCATTTTACTCTGTCGAGGAATTGAATGACACATTGAAGAGTATGCGTGACCAAGGAGTTAGAGGAGTTGTAGGCTGGCCTATTCCAATCGACTATTAGAGGTGGCTTATGTTATACTTAATTGATTCTAACATTAGCACATCATCTCAACAGTTGACTCGGATCATGAGGATCTTGGACAAATACGGAGCTAAGTATAAACTAGTATCTACATACAAATCCTCAGGTAGGTGGGCAGATCATTATTCACCAACCTTGGATAAGGAAATTGTAAAAGGTATTCTTAAGTTCTATGACTACGATCTTAGTAAGGTAGCGAAATCGCCAAACTCCTCTACAGTAAAGGCTATGTCTAAAAAGCATCCACAGGCAGTAAGAGAATACCGATCAGTATCTTTCCAAGATAAGAAGCTTAGCGAGGTTATTGACTGGTTCTCTGAACATCCACAATTCTTAAACGTAGGGATCATGTACGAATCACGAAATGGTTCATGTACTGCTAATTTAAGAAATGATGAGTTCCGTGCTTTCTTACCTCGTAGTAAAAAGGATAAGACAAGGTACGCTGCGCTCAATGTCGCCTTTGGTGAGTTAGGCATTTCTGAAAATGAGGTAGCGACTCCTCGTCCGAAAAAGGCCAGTTTCGGTCATAACAAAGGTGGCTATAAGTGGGAACTCTAAAATATTTACATTCCACTATATAGAAAGAAAAAGGAGGTTCAGACAATGAACAAGGTATTAAACACCGTTGCTGCAAGCGCAATTGCATTATATATGGCGGTCATCGCGACTGATGTATATGATGGAAGTGTATTGCAAACAAAGGTTAATAATGGCGTTAAAAAGCTGAAAGACGCTTTTTCTGAAAAAGACTAGGAGTTGGGTATTTTACTCAGCTCTTTTCTTTTTATTTCTTTTATGTGGGAGGTACTAGTATATGAAGCATAAAAAAGAGATAGAAAAAGGAGTAATTGCCATGGGTTTAACGAGTATCATTCATAATATATTTAACGGTCTTAAACAGTTACTATATCCTGTTGCGGACTTCTTATATTATAATGACGAAGAAATATTTGCTACTAGTAAGGTTGTTTCGTGTATAACAATACTACTTGTATTAGTAGCATGGTTATATAAATTATATATGTTGCTAGCTATAGGGCTTTTTATTAGCGTTATCAGCTTACTTATTGTTGTGGCTACGGCCTTGGTATCTATTTGGAAATAAAAAAGGAGAAAACATCATGAAACACTTCACATTCAAACTTGCAACTATGGGTATTGTATTGTTCAGCGCTGCTCTTATCAGCGATCACGTATTCGCAGACGTAACTAAAGCAGAAGGGTCTACAGAGCTTGTAGCTACTGATCCTGAAGTTACTGTAACAAAATCAGATGACACTATCTGGTCTGAAGTAAACGTAAACATCAAAACCGATATCCCTGACGAAGTTCAAATCAACCAAGGTGACACTATGACTTTTAATGTCCCTAACGAACTTTCATTTGAAACCAACTACAATTTCCCTGTATACAATAACACAGGTGAAGCTGAAGTAGGTAATGCTGAAGTTAAGGCTGCTGAAAACACAGTAACTACTACTTTCAACAACTACTTCGCAGAACACCCGCTTGACAAATCTATCACACTTAACCTCAATACACGGATCAACCGTGAAGTTGTGCAACCAGATACCAAGCATGAAATCTCATTCAACGGTACTGTTGTTGAATTGAACGCTGGTAGCAAGGGTGTAGAACCTACTGATGAAGCATTGTACAAATACGGCTGGCAGGATAAAGATGACCCATCTGTTGTTAACTGGACTGCCCGTATCAACTACAAGAAATCTTACATGGAAAATGTCAACATCTCAGATACATGGTCTGACGATCAAGAATACGTTGAAAACAGCTTGAAGTTCTACTATGTTAAGAGTGTAGATCCATTTGTATATGATGCTCCTGCAACTGATGCCTTAGCAAATGCTAAAGTGCGCACAAACGGCTTTGACACAAATCTTGCTAAGATTGATAAGAAAACTTTGTATGTTGAGTACAAAACTAAACTCAAACAAATGGAGTATAACCCTACTAACAAAATCAACGTTAGCTGGGATGGCGGAGGAACAGGCTTCGATGCCGAAACCAAACTTGTAGGAGGGAATGGTCGTGCTGATGGTAAGACTCGGCCTACATTCGAAATCCCTAAAGAGTCTCCTAAAGTGGAGATCCCTGAGTTCCAAGGAGGCATTCCGGGTATTCCTGAAGAACGTGAAAAACTACCTGAATGGACTGGTGGTGTAGTTCCAAACGAAGCTCCTCAAGTGGACAAACCAGAATTCCAAGGTGGTATCCCTGGTATTCCAGAAGAACGCGTGAAACCTGAATTCGAAGGAGGCATTCCTGGTATCCCTGAAGTGCGAGAAAAACCAGAATTAGATATTAATGACATTCCTAAAGATCCAGAAACTCCTAAACCACAAGATCCAAAACCAGTAGATCCTAAATCTCCTAAATCTGAAGAACCTAAAACACCAAAAACACAAGAACCTAAAGCTCCTAAAGTAGAAAAAGTTGTAGAAAAAGAGCCTGTTAAGAATGATATTACTCCTACAACTCCTACTCAACCAGTACCGGTAAAAACTACTCCCGTATTTACACAAAAAACTTTGCCTGTAACTGGATCTGTTGTTAGCACACTTATCACTATTGTTGGGGTTATCGTTGGAAGCCTTGCTCTTGGATTAGTTACATACGCTAACTATGGTATGAAGAAAAAGGAGAAATAAATGAAACGCGGTAAGAACAACAAAGCTAGACTTGGCGCTAATCTACTTCGTAAGGTTAAAAATGCCGAGGCGGTTATTGTAGCAAGTATACCAAAGCCATTCCGAGCGTCCGGTAAATCAATGCCTCAGATTAGACACTTGGTCGTGTTAAATAATATGAGATGCTATGTTCTAAAGACTAAGGTTAAGAACTTAGATCCTAAAGTTATTAAAGGGTTTTCAAACATTATTAAACTTATCATGACTAACTATTCCTACGGCGAAAACGTATACCATGAAGAAAAGGAGAAACTAAATGACCAAACTAACAGCACAGAAAATGCATGATGCCCATAAGGAACTTCAAGAAATCTTTGTTAAGAAGAATACCGACTATGGTAACTCCTTCGAAGAGTCACTTGAAAAACACGGCCTAATCGCTGCTATTGTTCGTATGGAAGATAAGATGTCCCGTTTGAACACGCTATCTAAGCAAGAAGCGCTTGTGTCAGATGAGTCTCTTATCGACACCCTCAAAGACCTGTCTAACTATGCCCTTATGTCTGCAGTATGGTTGGAAGGAACTAAGAAAGAAGCAGATTTTTTAAATAAAGTCAATCAGGCCATTACTACTAGTCCATTAACAGCTACACTTGATGGACCTAATCCTAATCTTTCGCCAGCAGCAATGGTCGATAATACACGGTAAGTTATCATGGATCCTATAACGTTTAATCCGGATAACGGACTAGATATTCTACGGACTATGCGGTCTCCCAAGCAGATGGGTCGTCCTAAGAAGTTTGTAGACGATGAGGAAATCCTAATTTGTAAACAAGCCGGTTGGTCGAATCGGACGATTGCTGTTAGCCTAGGTGTCTCCAAGGATACTATAAATCGTAGAGTTCGTAAGCTTATCAAGGATGGCGTTATTAATCCTGATAATTATGACTACAATTTTGATAATCCTAGTGCCTCAGATCAACCCCGACGTAAAAACAAAGAGCGTTGGGAAATGTGGCACGGCCCTGGAGTCTAATTTTTACATGCCTCTCTATAGAAAGAGAGGTATTTTACTATGGGTAAATTTATGTATCAAGGAATGGAATATGATGAAAGCTATATTAAGAAGCACATGCTATATTCTGCTAACGTTAATCGCTTGTATATGACTCAGGTTCTAAAAGAATATTTTGGAGCACGTTTCACAGACAGAGCGCAACGTAAGTTAGAATTGGTTGAGCATCTTATGTGGTCTTTCAGAGATGAGCCAGACCAAGAAACAATTGACACTATTGTAGAAGTTACTACAGAATTCAGACAAGAGCTGGAATGGACTAAACTCGACGAAGAGTCTATTCGCTACCTAGGCATTAAGGCCTTTACGGAACTCGATGAAGATGACCGTAACCGACTTAATGTTCTATGGCGCGATTTAGATTTCTAATCGAGTGAGGATACATTCCTCCTCTTTTTTTTAAAGGAGCAAATAAAATGGAACTTGAAAACTACGGTTATTTCTTTACTGAAGAAACACATAAAAGCTTGGCCTCATTATCGTATGAGGAAATTACAGCACTACGTGGATTACTAGATCAGGTTGCTACGTATTTAGGTAAGGGTGACGTTATCACTATTACTGCTGATACCGATCGGGAAATGTCTATCGCTTTTGACCATAAGGAGGATACCGATGAAACTATTCGTAACTGAAAAAGAACTCGAGGAAGGTGACCTTTGCCTTAAATCCATGCACGGTAGAGCTGGCGTTACAGCTATGCTAAAGTACGACTATAATATTGTAAAAGGTATTATTAAGTCTTTATGTACAATGGAAGGGAAAGAAGTCCCTAATCTGGTAATGCCTGTAACAGATCTTATCGACCACCAATGCGTTAAAATCTTAGGTACAGACGTTTATTATATCTACGCCGCGCATCCTACGATTGAGAACGTCATTTATAACAAGCATACCGGTTCTGTATTACACGGTTATATGATGGAGGCAGACTCTGCTATTATGCAAGTATTCCGTCAGTCGAATGGTGTATGCTGGTATATTACAGACCAGCCGTTCGAGTCCAATATTCTAACACCTTTTACCATCTACAATAAGGGTAACGGGTATTTTGAATACTTTGGTAAAGACGCACCGATTGGCTCTGAATACTATATCCCTGAATTCAAGGAGTGGTCTGATGGACGAAATTAAGTTAATCACATTCTGCACTATTTACTCGCGGTCTAAGCTCCAGCTTATTGACCTGTATAAGAAGTTGCACGAGCATGCTAAGACCTATGGTTATTTGACTGTAAAAGACTATGTCCGCATCTGGCAAAAGGTCCCAGAAGGAAAAGAAGCTCTAACAACTCAATCTGCATCAGACGAATGGGGTGTTACGGTTCATGATTTCCCTGCTAAGATCAGCATTAAGAAGCACCCTATTAACGGGTATTATCTACATATGCCCTCAACATATCTATTGTAGGTGATAGCATGGGTAAGGGTGTTTATAAAGAGCTTAAATACGTCTTTGATGATGTAATCTACAATCATAAACAAGACGGTACTGTCGACGGTGTGACCTTATGGTTCTATCATATTAAGGATCAGAAGCAGTTTAAGCGTAAATTCCAAGATTACCGGTTGTGGTTAATTCATATACAAGGGTTCTGGTATAAAACAGTATTTGAGGAGTATATCGACATGCCCGGACAGCTTGGATTACGGTTTACTATAATCTGGTAGTCTAAAAATTACAGCTTACTATATAGAAAGAATAAGGAGGTTTCCAAAATGGAAAACGAAAAACGCTATGAATACGATGGATGGTTTCCAGGAGTAGAAGGAGACGATACTGCATACGGATTGTTCTGGGATTCAGAGAACAACTATCGAGCATGTATCAAACCAATGGAACAAGATGAAGCTGTTGAGCTTTGGCATACTGTTCAAGAAGAACACGCTGCTGAAGTCAAAGAAGGCGCATCTAACGTTGGTAAGTACATCGCGATCGGTTGTGGTCTGTTTATCGGACACAAGTTGCTATCACACTCTGGAGCTTATGGAAAAGCTAAACGCTGGGTTCATAAGAAATTCGGTAAAAAAGAGGAAGAAGGAATTATTATTTCTGAAGAATAGGAGTTTGGGTATTTTTACCCAGCTCTTATTTTTTTTTAAAGGAGTACTAAAATGATTAAAGAAATGATTTTGAACAGCTTTGCTAAATGTCTATCTAAACGAGACCGTGAAGCCTTGAACTCAGCTACCCGTTCGATTATAGCAAATCCTCGAACATTTTTAGACCATAAGACATTTAACGACTACCAAGACTGGCTATATTATAACGGCGGTAGTGACAGAGCCTTATCCCCAGTAACTCTGCATGTGTTTAGCTTGGTAGCGGCGAAGTTAGGTATCGCTACAAATGAAGCCTATTTCCTTTGGGTGAATGATCAGCTTATTTTCTACCCAGATGTTCCTGGTAGATTGACACCAACTATGCTTGACAAGCTTATTGCATTGGAATACCGTGCTAGCAAACTAGTAGACGCAGGTAAGAAGATCTACTTAGCTTATAACACGGGTGAAAATGGTATCGGTGTTATGGGCCTATTCCAGAATAAATGCTGTGGGCAAAAACCTTTCTACTTGTCAGATGTACGAGTCGATATTCCATTCTTCGAATCTCGACGTCATAACGAAGATAGTAAGCACCTCAATGATATTCGTAAAGAGAACGGTTATGACCCAATCCCATCTAAATCCAATTATGATGAGTATAGTCCATATCGTAATACTAAGAAACTGATCAAACTTCTAAATCCTAGCATTACAAGTAAGGAGTATAAACGCCAATACGAAGCGTCTTGGTCTATTGATTTTAACAAGACTGTAAAACGACATTTCAGAATGTTCAAAGAAGGATTGAGGAAAGTATCTAAGGTTAAGTTCGCTAATCCGGAATTAATATTCCTAACGATTCAAGCTACAGACAAGTATCCGTTTAACATTTTCATAGACGATGATCTAGGTAAACACTACTTAGAAAAAGCTATGGCTGTTGTTTCCTTACACTACGAAAACTGGGAGGTTTAATTATGACAGAACAAGTACGTAATTCTGAAGGACGTGTATTCAAGCAAGCATGGGGGCCACGCTCATATGCTAAGTCATTATGGGATAGTATCGCGATGTATATGAACCGTCGTGGCGTTATCTACGACCAATGCCGTGAGTTCTCAGAGTATTCTCAAATTACTCGTATTGAGTACAGCCGAGCATACAAATACCATGAGACGATGGCTCGTCAGCGGATTAATGAAATCCGTAAGGCAAACGGTCTTCGGACTATCCCGTTGAAATCTAACGATTGGTACCACGAGGATATTGTATTAGAAGGATTGGAGGATTATAAGTATGGAAAAGTCAGCTAAATATATCTACTTCTTCTTCATCATGGTTATTTTGACTATGATGTATATGGCACCAACTATGGTGATTATCTGGTTGGCAATGAAGTTTAGTGTACTTAAAGGTATTGGTTTCCTCTTTGGTTTCTTCCTATTATTAGGGTATATTATGGCACTGACATCGATGTTTGTAGACCTGAGAGAGGGCGATACCCCACCTGTGAGAGAACCTGAGGAACCTTGCAAGCTAATTAACTCTAACGGCTCACCATTCTCAGTATACCAAGAACTTAGTATATTCGAGAACTATGGGCTGATCAATGTCTATAACAGGTTCTCAGAAGTCCTGAAACGACTGGAGTTCAATAAGAGCTATCTGACTAAGGCTCAGCAATTAGCTTTGATGTTTACCTATCTCAGCTCATGTATGCCGAAAGATATTATCGAAGATGAGTTATTCATCTACAACGAATGGTATCAAGGACGAGTCGCTATATTGTTAGCAATCGACGATCCGTTCAAATACGCATACAACTCAGATTGGTTGAACTTTGTTGAATCGGATATTGAAGGAGACCATTACGTCTTTGTCATCAACCAGACTAAAGGTGTGACTGCATATAAAGGGACTAGGGATGAACTAGTCGAACAATTTAAATTAGATTGGCCGGAGTAAAATGACAGAAAACAGAAAAGTAAAAAGACCTGAAATTAAAGAGGTCAGTAGAAGTATTAAGGATATCTTAGAACCCGCGTTTGATATTCTTAAGTTGAAGCCCGCTGATGACAAGGAGTATATCGAAGATCTACACAAAATCATGGACGAAATTGTCAAAGGCGCGCATTACAGATTTGATGCAAATGACCTTTGGGAGTTGTTCCAAATGGATTGCGTCTTTATTGGTACTCGTGATGGCTGGGTAAAACATACACCTAAGAACCTTATCACAATTGCTCGGATTGCTAATAACTTGGATAAACCTATTATCGACGTGTTTATTCAAGAGGACGGTAACGAGAACTACAAGTTCGATGTCCGTATCATGAAACCTACAGTCGACACTGGGGATAATAAATGGTTCTAACATTTGATGGAGGAGACAGCTTTGAGCGATAAAGCAACAAAACATGCAATATTCATTATAGCGTTCACTATGTGTACTGCTTTCTTCTGGGGGTTGATTGGTGTGTTGGTTCTACTGTATATGTGGAACCCGCACTTCCTACCTCTAATAAAAGGTGGATTGATTGTATATCTCTTCGCTGTATGGGCTACGTCTGTTTACAAACTATGGGTAGGTGCTTATAAAGGACGTGAGTTTATTATCAGTCCTATTAAAGAGCGTGGGTATGACAACTACTGCACTTACGAAACTAAGAAAAAGGATAAGGTGAAGAAAATGTCGAATGATGTTATCAAAGTTAATCTGACTCAGGCTAGTAGTGAAAACGACTTGCTCATGGGTTATGTTGCTAGCCTAAAAGAAAGTGGTATTATCATCGAGCTCATCAGTGAGAATTATGCCGATAACTGGTGGAACTCACTTGTGGTGTTCACTATGAGCGCTAATGATCTGTATAAGATCCCGGATATTATTGAGCAACAAATTGTTATGGATATTGTTGACGAGAAATACATCACGGATAACGTTAAGGAAATTGCTATCATTGTCTATAACGACTACTTAGAATAGGAGGAGCGCACTATGGTAACAAATGAAACTAAGAACGGACGTAAATTCATTAAAATGTACGACCCTGAAACTGGCGAATATCTTGGTCCATTAGTTAATATGACTCATGAAGAAGCTCATGGTAAGAAGCCTGAAGGTACTCTTGAAATCAAAATTGATAAAGAAGCCTGGGATAGTCTTAAAATCGAACGTGATGGTGTCCTTACAATCAAGATTGATGAGGAAGGCGCGAATACGATTGCTGAAATTCTTAGCCCTTTCCTTGAAGAGTGTGCAAAAGAAATTGAGAATGCTACCAAGAATTCTGCTGAGATCTTCTGCCGTATTACAGATTGTACATATGATACATTCAGTCGCTACGCAGAGAAATACGCGTCATCTATCCCTGCGCTATTACCTAATATTATAAAATCATCCATAGCCACAATTTCATGTGTTGCGGACTTATCCGAAATTATCCTAAACGTGCCCTTTCTTGTATATGCTTTATATTATGAACGATATAATAATAGTATCCTCCCATCGTCACAAATGGATATTGTATTTGACATTGTTAGTGCTATGCTTGAACTGAAAAAAGAAGGTATGATACAATGAAGTTATTATGCAGACCGGATTACTACACCGAGCACCGTGACGAAATACTAGAGTTTGTCAAGCACAAGGAGGATATTATCTTCACTGCTGACCTGCCTGGGGTTAAGACAGATTTTGATTATTTCCTCATTGACAACGATACTGCTCGTAAGATAAGTTGGCATGTTAGTGATGTTTATGAAAACTTACTCAAGAATACCAACATTCTGTCTAAGGAAATTGAGGATAGGGTTAATTATGAGACGACTCAACGCTTCTATTTACCTAAATTCAACTTCCAAAGACCAGAATAAGTCCTCAATATACCTCATTTTTACTATAATAAATCTGTAACTTATTACAAAGCTCTTAATAGAGGGAGTGAGATGGAGAGTTTTATACTCATATATTATAGGTAAAATATTAGACGTATTTTTCTACTATTATATACCACTCTCTCTATCGCTTAACTACTTTATTTGCTAGAAAAGGAGAAAAAATCATGGCAAATTCACAACAAGTAACATTGGAAAACGTACGCATTATCTTCCCTAACTTCGGAGGACGTATTTCAGATCATAACAAGATCGGTTCTCGCGAATTTAGTGTCCAACTTGATCCTGAACTTGGCGAAGAATTAGCTCGTCAAGGTTGGAATGTTAAATTCCCAAGTGAAGATAAACCAAACGGTAACGTATTCCTGCCTATCACATTGTCCAACGGCCCTACAGTTCAACCATGGATTAAAATCGTCTTGGTTAACAATGGTCAAGGTACTATTGTACAGCCAGATGACGTCGAACAACTCGCTATGCTTGACAATGTGGCTCCAGGTGCTCGTGCTAACATTATTCTTAATCCATACAACTGGACTGTTGGCGCTAACTCTGGAATTAAGGCATACACTAAGAAGTTATATATCTACTTAGATGATATCGATGAAAGTCTTGCACCACATATGGAAGAGTTTGAACGCGATATTAACTACTTATAATAATGATTCCCAAAACACTTGGGAAGATAACCTTGAAGCCCGAGCAATATGAAGCTTGCTCTAAACTCAAGTCAGGCTCTATATTGATGGGAGGTGTTGGTTCAGGTAAGACATATACGTCTATATTCTGGGCCGCCTCCCAATATGGGGTTAATTTTTTTACGGAAGAAAGACCCCTCATTGTTATTACTACGGCAATGAAGCGGGATTTAATTGAAAAAGGTGCAGAAAAACCCGACTGGCAACAATCTCTCGAGAATTGTGGGATATATAATTATATAGTAGACTCATGGCAAAACATTGAGAAATACTATAATATATCTAACAGCGTTTTTATTTTTGACGAGCAGAGGGTTGTAGGTTATGGGAAATGGGGTAAGTGCTTCATCAAGACTGCTTGGAACGATAACAAATGGATATTGCTCTCAGCGACCCCTGGTGATGTATGGATGGACTATATGCCTGTCTTCATCGCCAACAAATTCTACCGTAATAAGACTGAGTTCACCTCTCGTCATGTGGTTTGGGATCCATATGTCAAATTCCCTAAGGTCAAACGCTACATAGGTACTGCCGTTCTTGAGAAATACAGGAACCAGATTATTGTACCCATGGGTGATAGTCGTCAGACAACTCGTCATAGAGATTATGTATATGCTGAATTCGACTCAAAAGCCTTATTGGATTTGGCTAACACAAGATGGAACCCATTCACAGACGAGCCTATATTGAATATTGCTGAGTATACCCAGCTAGTTCGACGTATCGTGAACACAGATCCTGATAGAATTCGTATAGCTGAACACCTAATTAAGACACATAAACGGCTTATCGTCTTCTATAATTTCAACTATGAGTTGGATATCTTAAAGGATATTTGTGAACGCAACAACCTACTATACAAAGAATGGAACGGTCTGAAACATGAGCATATCCCGTCTAGTGATGATTGGATATATCTTGTGCAATACACGGCCGGAGCTGAGGGATGGAACTGTACTACTACAGATTCTATCCTATTTTACTCAGTCAACTATTCATTTAGGAAAATGGAACAGGCAGAAGGTCGAATAGATCGGACTAATACCCCGTACAGAGACTTACACTATACTTATATCACCTCTCTTTCTAAAGTTGATAAGGATATTCTTAAGGCTGTACGAGATAAAAAACGGTTTACAGAAGCTGCTTGGGCTAAGAAACAAGGTTTTGTTCCTATTGATATGCAAATTGAAAAGCTTGAGGAGGACTGGCTATATGGCGTCGAGATTGGAGGCTGACTTCCAAAAGATGGTCGTTAAAAGGCTCAGAGAGGCCTATAGAGGGCTTCTGCTGGTCGCTAAGACAGACCCTGGGTCAATACAGGGGATGCCTGATTTAATCGTTCTATGTGGCTCTCAGTACGCTTTACTGGAGGTTAAACGCTCAGCTACGGCTAAGAAACGTCCGAATCAAGGATATTATATCGAGAAATTCGGCAAGGATACCTTTACTGCATTCAAGCTATACATTATGTATATTGTAGAATTAACGGGTAGGTTTTTTAAGGCATTAGGTGCAGGTTGTCTTATACACAACGAAACAATGAAAATGCCTTATTTGTTTAATACAGTTGGTGAAGCCGTTGATTATATTAAATCTACCTATAACGTTTCTATATATTTAAACAGAGTTAGAACCCTAAACGGAAATAACGATACTGTATATGTCTATAGATTCGCGGATAGTGATGATCCATCTAAGGAAATTAACATTATCCCATGTAAACTATATTCTAAGGGGGGATTAATATAAATGGAATGGATATCACATTGGAATTTAGAGGGTAGACATGCGTTCTTATCCCCATCAGGTTATTCCTGGTTGGGTTATGATGAGGAAAAGATGGCTAGATCATATGATAACAAGCAAAATACCGCTCGAGGTACTGCTTTACATGAGATGGCGTCCCAACTTATCAAGTCAAGAACGGAACTTGCTCCTAAAAAGAAGGCGTTAAACATGTTTGTTAACGATTGTATACGTGATGGTATGTCATCTGAGATCCTATTATACTACTCAGACAACTGTTTTGGCACTGCTGATGGTATAAAATGGGATGCAGATAACAAAGAATTGCGTATTTATGACCTAAAAACAGGTGTTTCCAAGCCTTCATTCAAACAATTAGACATTTATGCGGCACTCTTTTGCCTCGAATATGGTGTAAATCCTAAGAAAATTACCATTATTCAGCGGTTGTATCAAGGAAATGGCTTCACTGAACAGGTTACGATCAACGATAAAGCCCGAATTGAGGACGAAAATGATGGAAATATCTCTTGGATTATGTCCCATATTAAGCAAATGAGCAAGGTTATTGATGAAAAAGAAGCCGAAATCAGACCATTTAGGTTCTGGTAAGGGTCAAATTGGTAGGATAAATGTGTAAAATTCTACAGTTTTTGAACAAAATCGCTAATTTGCCCCTGACAAAAGTGGATCAAAAGTCGTGATTTTCCCCAATTTTCCCCAAAAAAAAGTTGGGGATAGAGCAAAAAACTTGGGGATTTTGCCCATTTTTGGCCCATTTCCCCACATTTGACCTACTTTTGATCCGACTTTTGATCCACTTTTTTGGGCCCTTTTTTGCTATAATGTATGAGTAAATTTAGGCCTATTTTTGCATGTTTTTTAGAGGTTTTTCAGTGCTTAAAAAGTGGATCAAAAGTCGGATCAAAAGTCCCGAAACTTTGGTGATTTTGGTCTTTTCCCCAAGTTTTCCCCAAGTTTTTCTATAAATCCCCAAGTTGAATGTGGGGAAAATTAAAAAGCTTGTCAGGGGCAAATTTGGAAAAAAGGGGTCATTTTGGCCTATTTTTGGCCTATTTTTGCTAAAATAAAAAGGTTTTCCCCAAAATCCCACGGTTTTTTCAGAAAACTTTTAAATATATTAATTAAGATTATATGTGTTTATTGTGGTATATTATGCATATTTATATATTGTCATAAATTATATATATATTATATTATTTTTTAATAATCTCGCGCGTACGGGAACTATAATATAAATATATAAAATTACCTAAATAAATAAGGTTTTTTAATCAATATATATAAAAAGTTTCTAAAAAAACGTGGGGATTGTGGGGAAAACATATTTATTAAAGTTTTTAGAGGTTTTTCTCGATTTTTGTAGATTTCTATAAATTTTGAGATTTTTACGATTTTTGAGAAATCGGGTTATATATCACAACCTTTTATTTTGGAGTGGATGGATGTGAATTCCAAACTGCACATAATTTTATATGCGAGGTTTGCGTCGGTTAGTGCTGGCATAATATTTACCTCCTTATAAATATATTTTTAAACTTCATAATACATAATCGAAAAGCAGATTTTTTACTCCCTACATTACATTTTTTCATGATTTCTTGTCGAGCGGTTCGTCCAATAGTTTTTCCAATCGACAACAACCCATATTCATTTTATGGACCTTTTCGTATTTTCTACGTTACATTTTTGCTGTTAAGCGGTTAAAATAGGTTATGTAAAAAGTTATTAACTTGAGTCTGAACTTGCATATTTAAAATTGTGTGCGGTTTAGAATTCATATCGATATCCAATTGGGAATAGGATAAAATGTTGTGATTTTTACGATTTTTCGAGATTTCTAGAAACAAAATGGCTAGAATAGGCCTGAGAGGCTCATATTCGCGCTCTACGGCGTTTTAAGCATATAGTCGGTAAATAGTTCCACTTTGTGCTAAAATCGCTCTACGGGCCTGTTAGGGGCCTTAAATGACGTGCTGTAAAATGCACGATTTTTATTATTTTGAGGAGGGTTTTGCATTGGATTTCAAAAATGTCTTCGAAAATGAAGACGAAATCATGGACGATTTAAGTCAACTTTCTGATGAAGGACGAGAAATTATCCTCAAACATTATGGGGTAAAAAGACGTTCTGGTCGTTATCCTTGGGACCCATTATTGCATTTACCGAAGAACTATAAGTTCATTGAAGAGCGGGATGAGCTCAAAAAACGAGGTCTTTCCGACAACGAAATTGCAAAACAAATGGGGCTTTCAACCACAACTTATCGCTCAAAAGTGACGATTGCCAAAGAGGAATTGAAGGAATATAATATGCAACGGATTGCAAAATTGCAGGCCGAAGGCAAAATTATAGACGATATTGCTAAGGAAATTGGTACTACTGGGCAGACTGTTCGTAACTATATTGACGAAATGAACAACCCAAATAAGTCCTCTCGAGCTCAAAGAGTGCAGACTGAAGCGGTTGCAGACTCGTTAAAAGACGCTGTAAAACGGTCAAAATACGTGGATGTGGGTAAAGGAGTCGAGGTTCAGATGGGTATTTCCAAGGAAAAACTCAAAGCTGGACTAAATGCACTGGTCGAATCTGGTGATTATGAGGTCCATAGCCTCCGAATTGCCCAGGTTACAGACAAAAATAACTCCACTCCAGTCAAAGTATTGACAAAAGCGGGGGTCGAACGGAAAGATATCTATAAAAACATGGATAAAATCCGTCCTGTTGAGGAGTTTGCTATTGATGGGGATAGTAGAATGTTCCAACAAATGGAACGTCCTAAGTCTATTGGATGGGATCGTGTACATATTCGCTATGCAATCCCCGAAGGACAACGTGGTCATGGTACAAATGATGACGGATCCACAATGGATGGGGCTATGTTCCTACGCCCTGGTGTAAAAGACCTTAATTTAGGTAAAGCATCTTATGCACAGGTCCGTATTGCTGTAGGTGATACGCATTATCTTAAGGGTATGGCTTTATATGGTACCGAGGAAATGTTTAAAGACGTTCCAAAGGGCACTGATATTATATTCAATACCAATAAAACAAAAGATAAGGCACCTCAAGATGTATTAAAACCTTTGAAAAAGAATCCTGATGGTGGTGCACCTATCGATGGACCTAACCCATTTGGTGCTACAGTAAAACGTCAGAATGTTCTTGTCGATTCTAAAGGGAATCCTGTATATAAAAAAGGGGTTACTGATAGACATGGTAATAAGGTACCAGAAATTGGGTCTGTCAATATTGTAAATGAGGAAGGAGACTGGGCTAACTGGTCTAAGACTTTATCCTCACAATTCCTATCCAAACAACCTACGACTGTTGTTCATGAACGTTTGAAGGCTACTCTAAAACAAATCGATGATGAGTATGATAGCATTCAGAAAGTAAACAACCCGGTAATTAGAAAACAATTATTGGATTCATTTTCATCTGATCTGGAATCTAAGCAGGTACATATGAAAGCGGCAGCTCCTAAAGGATTTCAGGGGCACGTTATCTTACCTGTTCCTGATATGAAGGAGAACGAAATCTACGCTCCTAATTATAAAAACGGGGAACGTGTAGTTCTTGTTCGATATCCTCATGGGGGTCGATTTGAAATGCCTGAGCTCACTGTAAATAATAATAGTGTTGCTCGTAAAATGATATCTAAGAACAGTCCTGATGCTGTGGGTATCCACCCTAAGGTCGCTGCTAAAATGTCAGGGGCTGACTTTGATGGGGATACAGCATATCTTATTCCTAATAATAAAGGGAAGTTTAAGACAGCTAACAGCTTAAAAGAGCTGGCTAACTTTGATCCTAATATGTATCAAGATAAGCCGGGAACATTTAAACCTATCGAAAAGAAATACCAGCAAACTTTAATGGGGGTCGTTTCTAACCTCATTACGGATATGACATTGCAGGGTGCACCAACGAGTGAGATTGCACGTGCCGTAAAACACTCAATGGTCGTAATCGACGCAGAAAAACACAAGCTTAATTATAAGCGGTCTGCTGAAGAGAACGGCATCGATGCATTAATGAAGCGGTATATGACACACGTCGATAGGATTAAGTATGGTGAACTGGAAAGATATAACCCTAAGACTAGGAAAATCGATAGGGTAGTCGATCCAGATACACTTAAAAAAGATTTAAATCCGGATGCTAAATATACATCGGCCTCCACAATTATATCCCGCCATAAACAAACCGTCATAACTGACGGGTACCAGGTAGAAGTGCCGGATCCAAAATCAAGCACTGGTAAAACAAAAATGGTATGGCGAAATAAAAAAGAAACATATCTTGTGAATATGGTGGAGGATGCGAACATATTCTTAGGGCCTAACGCTACAAAAACGGAGCATCATTATGCGGACTACGTAAATGAATTGAAGGCATATAAGAAACGGGTAGACGCTGAATCAGCGGGTATTAAGATGCCAGCCCGTGATCCTAAGGCAGCACAGATCTATGCATCAGAAGTCTTGTCAATGAAAGAGAAAGTTAATGAAGTTAAGATTAATCGTATCAAAGAGAGACAAGCACAACGTATGGCTGAAGTATCAAGTAAAGCTGAGATTGCTCGACGATCTGAAGACGAAGTCTTGAAGAAGGATGACATCTCCCGGATCAAGCAGCAAGCCCTGAACAAGGCTCGCGCCCAGCTTGGTACAGGCAGGAACCCTGTTACAATCACTGATGATGAGTGGGATGCAGTACAGGCTAACGCTGTATCGGGTACGTTACTAAAAGAACTGGTGTCCTTTATGGATGACGCCCAGCTTAAGACACTAGCTACACCACGTCCTAACAAAGTTATGACTGACGCTAGAAAGAACAAAGCCAAGGCGTTACTTGCAAACGGTTACACAATCTCTCAAGTTGCTGAAACTTTAGGGGTCAGTCCAACAACTATTGGGCGGATTAAAAGCGAATAGTTTAGTGGGTTCTCAAACCCGGCTATCATTGTGTGGCTATCGCAAAAGGAATAGGTATAGCTATAGGCTACAAGTCTAGGCTAACCTATCTCTATCCTATAAAGAAAGGAGACTACTCATGTTAACTACCGAAGACAATCCATTCGATCCTTGGACTCAGTATGACCTTTGGCGTGAGTGGGACATTAGTCATGGTTACAACCTTGAGTCTTACATTGCAACACTGATGCCAATGCTCACTTCTGCATCGATAGAAGACTATGAACATGCTTGGTCAGTTGCTGTTTCTTCAATTCTGGAACAAAACATCTTTGGAAACTTGAAGCTTGTTCCTAAACCCGCTGATTATGAGGAGGACCTCACTTTCCTCGAAGACTCTGAAGATGATATAAAAATTTGATACCCCCGGGGGGTCTGATTACAGCCCTCCCTTTCTTTGCATCGGCGCTGGTATCAAAAATTCCCCCGTTGCGATTTTTTTCAAAATGGTTTTGGATTCTAACAGGCCGATATTAAGATCGGTTTCTGAGGCTATACGTGTTTGGCTCCTTTTCCGTATAGTCTTAGTCTATAGGTACCTTAGACAGGACTTTGGTTGCTTGTAAAACTAACTTAAAGTCGGTCTATTTGAGTCCAAAAGCACAAGAAAGGATTCGTCAACACTAACAAAGAAAGGAAAAGTCAAGTGGCAACTAGTAAAACTACATACAAAGTTGTGGCCCCTGCTGGAGTTTACATTCGACAGACACCACAACAGTCAGAAGACAATGTTGTTCGACTGGCAGATAATGGTGAACGCCTAATCGTTCTTGAAGTTGGCTCTGAATGGGTTAAAACTGAAGAAGGTTATGTTATGAATCGTCCATTCATCATCGAGCCAGATACTACTAAACCTAAGAAACAAAAGGAAGAGGCTGAATAGTTATGACAAATGAAGTTGCTAATTATGATACTCCTCAACGGGCCTATAAACCTGCACGTTCGCCTGAACAGCGTGAAATGCAAATGATGGCACTTGCGATGGAGCTATCTGAAAAGCGTCTTCAGGAAGGAACTGCTTCGGCTTCGGAGATCGTATACTGGTTAAACCAAGCAAGCCCTAAAGCTCGTCTTGAGCGCAAACAACTTGAATTGCAAGCAGAGCTATTGCAAGCACGTATCGACTTGATTCGTAGTGACCAACAAGCTGAACTTGACTTCAAGGAAGCGCATAAAGCGTTCCAAGGTTATGCTGGTAAACCATCTGATGTTATTGAGGGGACTTTCTATGAGCAATAGATTGTCCTACAAAGAAATGTCTAAACTCGAATCTTATACAGAGCGATTAGAGTATCTTAGACTTCGTGGTATCCAACACGAGGCACCAAGAGACATCTCCAATCCTTTCTATAAATCAAGAGCCTGGCTTAACTGTCGAAACGAAATCATTCGTCGAGATCTTGGGCAGGACCTTGGGGTAAGAGGGCTTTATGTTGACGGTGTGATCACTGTTCACCATATGAATCCTTTAACGAGAGAAGACATTGAGAATCTGACCGAGAATTGTTTCGATCCTGACGGACTTATCACGGTCTCTGATTATACCCATAAGCGAATCCACTACGATCAGAAGGAGTATCAAGAATGGGTGGAGCGTAAACCGGGTGATACAAAACTATGGTAAGGATGAAATGAATGAACACAATCTATGAAGACGTTCTCAACTTCGTCGGTGTATTACATGATTCCGATCCCGAGTCCAACAAAGTTGTAAAAACTCAGATAGGTTTGGCTATCGATACTGCCTTAGGTATTCTTGTACAAAACGGTATAGGACATACGTGTAGTGTTGTTACTAATCCCGATCTTACGTGGAGTGACTTTTTCTATGGACATATCGATGATCTGGATGAAGGTATAAAACGACGGCTTGATAATATGTCTTTTGCTAAGACGTTTGTCGGTATAAGTGTCATGATTTCTTATGACCCTCCACAAGCATCGGTCCTTACGGCACTAAAAGAAGCTCGTGATGAAAATCTAACTCGAGCTCGTTGGGAGGTAGAATATGTCAACAAAGACATCCGATGACGTACTACTTCATTATGGTCGAAAGGGACAGAAGTGGTATCATCATATCTTTGGTTCCGTTCGCGGTAGTATAGGCGGTAGACGTCGTAAATCTAGCAAACAAACGGTGGTTGCTAAGGCTGTTTCGAAGCGTAAAAAGAGTATGCCAGTTGATGAGTATCAACGAGAGCTAGAAGTCATTAATCTTTATCGTCATAGAGATAAAGTATCGACTAAAGCTTTAAAAGCCAAAATTGCTAGAATTGAGTCTGAACGTAAACTTAAAGAGTTAGCAGAAGCTCCAGGTAAAGCTCGAGCAGAAGCACTTAAGAAGAAACAACAGGCTCGACTTAAATTTATTGGTAAGGCTATTTCTGCCGGTATTGACGTTTATAGTAAAGTACCATCATCTGTTGCAACTCGAAAAATCGATAAGAGCAACAAAGACGCTGTCAAGAAAGCTATAGAACAATTCAAGGTACGGCAGGAGTGGGCTAAGGCCTTTAAAGACGTTCCTATTACTATGACGAACTTCACGCAATCTGTTAACATTCACGGTGTTGATGTTTATATTCCGGAGAGTATTCGGAAGACAAAAGATTTGCGTTTAGCTCAAACTAAAGATTAAATGAATGGAGATAAATAAGATGGGTGAAATTATTAATGGTGTCTATGTACCGTCAAATGAGGATTTGCTTCAACACTATGGCAAAAAAGGTATGAAGTGGAAGAAGCGTAAAAACATGGTAGGCGATGCTGCTGAAGCTCTTGCCGAAGATCTTGCTTATGCTGCTGATAAAAAAGCGATTGATGAGCATGTTAAAGATGCGTTGCGTGATAAGCAAACGATTGATCGGAATATGGAAGATAACATCAAAAAGATCAAGAGTGGTGTTATGAACGGTAAAACCGCAGATCCAGCCGAACAAAAGTATCATGATGCTTATATGCGTAATGCAAAAGCTTCTACAAAAGTCGCTCAAATTCTTGAGGCACGTCGTAAACATGCTAAAGATATGGCCGCGGCACACGCTAAAGACGTTAAGAATAGACGTAAATAATACCTTTAAGGAAAAGGAGTAACCAGTGGTATTTAGCAACACTGCGGTTCCTGTCGAGTACGGTAGATTTAGAGACGCTGTAATACGCGGTGAGATTCCTGTATGTCGCGAGGTCTCGATGCAGATGAACCGAATCGATGCGGATATCGCCAACCCAAATTATTATTACGATAGTGATGCTATTCAAGGGTTTATTGACTTCTGTGAGAATGAGATGACCCTGGTTGATGGTAGACCATTAACCCTATTACCTACTTTCCGACTTTGGGCAGAAGACTTACTAGCTTGGTTTGAGATCAAGGAAGAGAAGGTTTATGACCCGCAGACCGGAAAATTCAAAATAGTTAAACATAAGCGCAGACTTAGAAATAAGCAATACCTGATCGTCGCTCGTGGTAACGCCAAGTCTCTATATGCAACCCTACATCATGCTTATGGTTTAGTTATCGACACGAACTCTACACAACAGGTAACAACCGCTCCTACTATGGCTCAGGCAGAAGAGGTATTATACCCGTTTGCTACAGCTATAACTAAAGCGGCCAGCTCGACTGAAGGGTTCCCTTTATTCAGAGTTCTTACTAAAGGCTCTAATAAAGCTCGTACTCAAAAGTCGCAAGCACAACTTGCTGTTACGAAAGACGGTATTGTTAACAAACTGACAAACTCCATACTACAGGTCAAACCTATGACTCGTAGTAAACTTCAAGGATCTCGTGCCAAGTATGCTAGTGTCGATGAGTGGTTGTCTGGAGATATCAAAGAGGATATTATCGGTGCCTTGGAACAATCCGCTTCTAAAGATGGTATTGACGACTACATTATCTTAGCGGTATCCTCTGAAGGTACAGTTCGTGACTCGGTAGGGGATGCTATTAAGAAAGAGCTTCTTGATATCCTTCGTGGTCAGTACTATGACCCGCATACTTCTATCTGGTATTATCGTTTAGATGATCTTGCAGAGGTGGCAAATCCTGACATGTGGATGAAGGCTTGTCCTAACATTGGTATTACAGTTTCTTATGAAGCTTATCAACGTGACGTTAGACGTGCTGAACACTCTCCTGCAAACAGGAATGATATCCTGGCTAAGCGGTTTGGGATACCTGTAGAAGGTACGACCTACTTCTTCACTTTCGAAGAAACCGAACTTCATCGAAGACAGAACTTCAGACGTATGGAAGTTTCAATGGGTATGGATGCTTCTCAAGGTGATGACTTCTGGGCGTTCACTTGGATTATACCTCTAGGTAGAGGTAGATACGGTGTACAAACAAGGTCATACGTTTCAGAAGTTAAATACTTACGTCTTAACTCCGCGGCCCAACAAAAGTACGATCAACTTCAAGCAGAAGGAACATTGATTATATTACCCGGTAACTATCTTGACTGGGAACAAGTATATGACGATGTTGAACGATACATCGACGAGATGGAATGGAGTGTTATCTCATTCGGATACGACCCATATAACGCTGCTGAGTTTGTTGATAGATGGACTATGGAGAACGGAGATGTTGGTGTCGAAGTCGTACGACAAGGTGTAAGAACTGAGTCTGTTCCTCTAGGTGAAATTAAGAACATGGCGACATCTCGCGATCTTATTTTCTTCGAGGAGCTTATGAAATACGCAATGGGTAATGCTGTTGTAATTCAAGACAATAACGGTAACTACAAACTTTCCAAAATGCGAAGCAATGAAAAGATCGACAACGTTGCCGCTTTGATGGATGCTTGGGTTGCCTATAAACGTAATAAGGAGGCATTCTTGTAGGATGGTAAATAACCCCTTAGGATCATGGAACGCATTCATGTCAACCCGCAACGGGCTCGACTATGATGAGTCATTAGTTTCCGGCTCTGGTTGGGGACGATCGACAAGTGCGCTTCGTGGTTACAATTTCAAACGTCAAGATTTGGTGAATAGCATTATCTCTATGATCGCTCTTGACGTCGCAATGGTCGACTTTAAACATTTAAAGATCAACGAAGAAGACGGTAATCAAACCCCTGTAGAGTCAGGTTTGATCGATTGCTTAACACTGTCTGCTAATATTGACCAAACTGGTCGTGCATTTATTTACGATTTGGCCTGGTCACTATTGGAAGAGGGTACTGTAGCGATTGTCCCCGTTGATACGACTACAAAACCGAATGATGAAGGATCTTATGATGTCTTGTCTATGCGAGTAGGTAAGATCATGCAATGGTATCCTAGAGCTGTTCGGGTTAGGGTCTATAATGATCAAAATGGTTTAGAACAAGACCTAACTTTATCTAAGCAATCTGTGGTTATCTTAGAATCTCCTTTGATTGGACTACTTAAAGATCAGAATGCTACTCTTCGATTGATTGAGCAGAAGATGGATCTTATGTATTCTCAGGACAAGGCGATTGTGGCGGGTCGTTTGAATGGTTTCATTCAAGTACCTTACGCTACTAAGAGTGAACATAGGCAGGCTTTAGCGCAAGACCGTAAGAAGAAACTCGAAGAAGAGCTAGCTAATAGTCAGTTCGGTATTGCTACCTTGGACGCGAATGAAAAATTCATTCACACCGGTGGTAACATCATGAACAACCTTGTTGACGACTTACGTAAGTTACAACAAGACTACTATAACCAAGTCGGTATCTCTTCTAAGATTCTTGACGGTACTGCGGGACAAGCAGAGCTTAATCTTTATTACCATCGTGCAGTAGACCCTGTTCTACAGACTATTGTTGATGGTATTAACAGAACGTTCTTAACCAAGACTGCTAGAACACAAGGTCAGGTAATTCAGTATTATCGTGACCCATTCCGTATGTTGCCAGTTGAACAACTAGGTACTGCGGCAGATCTCTTTGCTCGGAATGCAATATTTACTTCGAATGAAATCCGTGCAATGTTAGGTCGAGCACCTCACCCAAGTCGTATCGCAGATATGCTCTTTAATAAGAACATCTCTACTGGTATGGACCTAATGGGTATTGGTGATCCTAATGGTACAACCCAGGGGTATCCCGAAATCTACAACGATGGCCAAGGTGGGTATGTCGATGCGGACGGAAATCCGGTAGATGAGTACGGACGTCTCTTGGATGTATAAAATTTTTTATGGAGGTTTTCTAGTTGCATAAGAAGGCTGATTTTGCTGGATGGGTAACTAAGAACGACATTCGCTGTAGTGATGGTGTCACGATTCGTCATGATGCTTTCGTACAAAGTGATGGCGCTCAAGTTCCTATCGTTTGGCAACATGATTACTCCAGTCCCTCAAACGTGTTGGGGTACATGAAACTTCAGCATCGTGACCAGGGTGTTTATGGGTATGGGTATCTAAACGATACAGAACATGCTCAAGACACTAGAGTCCTATTGAAACATGGTGATTTGAACGCTATGTCTATTGGGGCTCGTGGTATCCGAAAGAACGGTAACGACGTAATTCATGGTGAAATCTATGAAGTAAGTCTAGTTCTCAAAGGTGCCAATCCTGGTGCGCTGATCGAACATGTTATGCTCCATAGCGCATACGGGACTGAAGAGTACGAAAGCGACCGTGCTACCATTCACACTGGTATCACGCAGGAACTCATTCATTCAGATACTGAAGATGAGTTAGAAGATAAAAAGGAGGGACGCATGTCTCGTACATATGAGGAACTGTTAGAAGGTCTAACTGATGAAGAGGTTGAAACTCTCCTCGGTGGCGTTCTAGCTGACGTTGATGCCGCTTTGCAAGCTGAAGAAGCTGAAGAAGCAGAAGAAACTGAAAAAACTCAAAATGAGTTAGAAGTTAACGGTTTGGACGAAGAAGTCGCAACCGAAACTGTTGACGGAGCTACAGAAGACAATGAAGTCGCTGTAGAATCTAGTGCCGATGCTGGTGATACAGTATCACATTCTATTTTCGAAGGAGAAGAAGTTTTGAAACACAATCAATTCCAAGGGACTACTAATGCTGCTGTATCTGAAGCAGAATTGGATACTTTACTACAAAGCGCGATTCAAGGAAATGCAACTTCATTCGCAGGCGTACTTCGTGCTAACGACGTTCTAGGTGAAGACTCACTTCAACACGGTTTGGTAGGTATGGAAACATTGTTCCCACAACCTGCTACTAACGGTGGAATCAATGTCTACAACCCAGGCTCACTTAACATCGACAAGATCATGGGACAATTCGGTAAGTCTCCACTTCCTCGCGTTAAGAACATGTTTGCTAACCTTACAGAAGACGAAGCTCGCGCTCGTGGATACATTAAAGGTAACCAAACTCTTGACTCTATCGAAGAAGTATACTTCCGTGAAACTACTCCAGGATCTGTTCACCGTCGTGAAACAATCGATCATGATGACTTGATCGACTTGCAAGATGGTGGATTCGCTGCTGTTAACTTTATCCAACAAGTTCAAATGGCTAAGTTCAAAGAAGAAATCGTTAAAGCAGCTTTCTTGTCTGACGGACGTCCATTGACACTTTCTGACGGTAAACGTAACCCTGAAAAGATCAGCGAAAAACACATTCGCCCTATCATCAAAGATGATCCATTGTTCGTGATCAAAGTAACTGCGGCTACATTTGAAACTGCAGTTGACGAAGTGATCGGTAAAGCATTCCCTGCATACCAAGGTTCTGGTAAACCATGTCTTTACATCAACCCATTTGACTTGGCTAAATTGAAGACTCTTAAAGACAAGAACGGTCGTTACTTGTATGCTCCATCTATGGATAACAACCAAGTACCTGGTAACGCTAACATCGCTGCATACTTCATGTGTGATGAAGTTGTTGAATACCGTGCCCTTCCTCAAGGAACATTCATCATTGGTAACCTTGTAGACTATCAATTTGGTATGTCTAAGAATGGTGAAATTGCTACATTTGATAGCTTCGATATCGACTTCATGCAACACAAATACTTGATGCATGCTCGTATGTCTGGTGCTATCCGTACACCTAAATCATTCATCGTCGTTACAGTATCCGATAAAGCTGCTGCTGACGAAGCTGTTGCTAACTTCGATTCTACTGGTCTTAAGACTAAACCAACTTGGACTGTTCAAACAGACCCAACTGAATTCAAAGGTGTAGGTGCTAAAGCTGTAGATTATGACGCTGCAGTTAACGGAGTTGTTATGACTGAGGAAGAAAAGAAACTCGGTGATGTTGAAACAGCTCCAAAACAAAAGAAACCTAAAAAAGCAGAATAGTCTTTGAAAGTTAGGAAGGTAACGAAATGACAAAAGCTGGAATTAGACTTATCTTCCGTTCCAAAGAGACAGAAGAAGTTGAAATTGGGGATCATCGTTATACCTATACGGTATCCCCTTTGTTAATTGCTAGAATATCTACTAAATCATTTATGATTGATGATAGTGACTCAGTTAACCAAAATACTAAGTCGAAACTTAAGTTCGATGTTCTTTTGCCTAATGACGCATCTGATCGAGTGAATAGAATTAGTCATATTCTTTATATGGGTTCGTTCTATAAGGTTGGGACAATTAGACCCTACCCTCCTCGTGTTGCATTAACGGTGGAAGACCTTGAGCTTTCAGAGCTTAAGTCAGAGTTAGAACAGCGAGTGAATGAAACTTCTCGAAAATCTCAAAATGAATTAAAAATTGACGCATTTGATCATTTAGGTGTGTTGATGACCCTGCCAGAAGAAACTAGTGAACTTCAAAAGAACTCACTGGTTCTGAAAGATGGGATTATTCAGGTCTGGGATGGAGAAAAGTATGTTGATATCCTTAAGTTTATTAAAGAGCACACGAATGGTGCATGTATTCCTAATACTATAGGTAATGCAGTTACACCTAGTTCTGAAGGTACAACTAATGCAGGAGTTTCTCCTGGTATATCACCTGGTGTGTCTAGTGGAATAACCCCTGGTACACCTATTCCTGATACCGATCATAGTCATTGGGATGAATTGTAGGTGATTGTATGAAGAGCAGAGAGTCCGTTCTTAGAAAACTAAAGGATAACATCGCTCCTAACATCTATTTCACTCCTCCCGATGATGTTACGCTTAAGTTTCCAGCTTGTGTTGTTACTAGGGAAGACTTTGATGTTCGTAAGGCAAATAATAAGCCGTATATGTCTAGCATGGGGTATAAGGTCGTTTATATGTCTAAGAACGAGTCGGATGAAATATTTATGAAGATCTCGAATACGTTTATGTATTCTGCTTTTAGATCTGAGTATAAGGTTAATGGGTTATATCACAAAGTATTTGTGGTTTATGTTTAGAAAGGAATGTCGATTTGGCTACAGTAGAAGAGGTTGTTAATTATGCCCGTTCTTTAGCGGATCAAGGGGTAGGTACTGATGCAGACGGTTCTTATGGAACTCAATGCGTAGACTTACCAAATAGTATTTCTCAAATTTACTTCGGTAAAATTCTATGGGGTAATGCTATTGACCTATTGGATTCCGCTGCAAGTTTGGGGTATGAAGTTGTATACGATGCTGTGGGAGTAAATCCTAGAGCCGGTGCAATCTTTGTTATGGATACTACTTATCTGTACGGCCACTCTTATGGTCACACAGGTATTGTTATTGAAGACTCTGATGGTTACACAATCAAAACTATCGAGCAAAACATTGACGGTAATGCTGATTCATTATACGTTGGTGGTCCTGCACGATACAATGAACGTAACTTTGATGGTATTGTTGGATGGTTCTATCCTCCTTATACCGGTCTTCCTCAAGGAGATCCTGTCATCGCACCGCAACCAGAGACTCCTGCAGACGAGGTTGTTGTAAACGAAGAAACTGCGAAATTTACAGTAATGGTAGCTGGACTTAATGTCCGTACTGAGCCACATGTTACTGCTGAGATCGTAGAAGTTTACACACCTGGACAAACATTCATTTACGATCAGTGGATGGATGCTGACGGATATCGTTGGTTGTCTTACATCGGTGCAACTAGTGGTAAGCGACGTTATGTTGCTTGTGGTAATGTTGAGAACGGCGAACGCATCAACGCATTTGGCGAATTCTCAGAAGCTTAATATTGGAGGAATTTTTAAATGACAAAATTGGTTTGGGATCAGGATACTAAACGTTTATACGAATACGGTGTTGACAACGGTGTTCTTTTCCTTAAGAAAAGTGATGGTAGCTACGAAAAAGGTGTTGCTTGGGACGGTTTGACTAAAGTTTCAGAATCGCCAGAAGGTGCAGAATCTACTGCTAAATACGCTAACAACAAGAAATACCTTAACTTGCGCTCAGACGAACGCTTCAAAGGTCAAATCTCAGCCTACACTTATCCACAAGAATGGAATAAATGTCAAGGTAAACGTAGCCCTATTACAAACGGAACTGGTGGTAAGAAAGAACTTGCTGGTGTGACTGTTTCTGGTCAAGCTCGTTCTGACTTCGGTCTTTCATACCGTACTGGTATCGGTAACGATACTGAAGGTTTGGACCATGGTTACATTCTTCACCTTGTTTACTCAGCGTCTGCTGGTGTATCAAGTAAAGAATACCAAACTGTAAATGAAAGCCCAGACGCTCTTGAGTTCTCTTGGGACTTTGATACAGTACCAACACCAGTACCAGGTATGAAACCAACTGCGCACGTTGAAATCAACAGCACTTTGGTTGACAAAGACAAACTTGCTGATCTTGAGAAGAAAATTTATGGTTCTGCTGATTCTGAACCAACTCTTCCATCACCAGAAGAAGTGTTCACCACTCTCGGTCTTGTCGCTGGGTAATTAGAATTTAATGACGTGGGATAGGGGTCGGACAACTAAGGTTCGTGTTGGCGTCAAAAATTCAAAATGAAATATAAATCTACATTAAAGGAGTATAGAGATGATTTCTAAAACAGTAACTTATAACAACTTACTCACTGGGGAACCAGTAACAGAGGAACTTTGGTTCCACTTACGTAAAGACGAAATTATTCGTATCATGGGTCGTGCTAAAAAGGATTGGGACGACTATATCAAAGAAATGATGAGCCGTGAAGATGTCGATGAGATCTTCGACTTTGTTGAATCTATTCTTAAGATGGCTTACGGTGAACGTTCTGAAGATGGCCGTACTTTCCGTAAAGACAAGAAACTTCAAGAAGACTTTGCTAACTCTGAAGCATACTCTGAACTATTCATTGATATGATTACAGATGCAGTATCTGCAGATGGTAAAGAAACTTCTAAGTTCTTTAGCGCCCTTGTAGGTGATCCAAACAAAGGAACTGTTCCAGAATCAGTTTCTAAACTCAAGAAATAAGATAATTGAGGGGTAAATTTACACCCCTCTTTTATTTTTATTTGATAGCGAGGTATATATGTTAGTTATTGATACACCCGATCGGGAATATTATAATGAGGACACGTATCAATTCATAACTATACCAGGTCGCCGTTTACATTTCGAGCATAGTTTAAAAACTGTTGCGGAGTGGGAGACATTATATCGCAAGCCTTTTTTAACTCGAGAGGAAAAGACCACTGCTGAGCTCTTTGATTATTTCTTATTAATGTGTCAAGAGGATATAAGCTACTCGGATTTAACGCCAGATGTAATTGAACAGGTTTCAATGTATCTGGAGGATAAGCCAACAGCTACAGTTATCAATCCAGTGGAGAAACCAAGTAATAATGGAATGGTTATGACGTCAGAGGTTATATATGCTTATATGGCCAATGCGAGGGTTCCATTCGAATGCGATACTTGGAACATTCATAGACTCTTAACTCTTTTAGGTGTCATCGGTGAATTCAATGCACCTAAGAAGAAGAAGTCTACGAGTCAAATATTGGATGACTATGATCGTATTAACAACGAACGGCAAGAGAAAATTCGTAAGATGCGAGAGGAGCGTGAACGAAATGCGAATAAAGGTGCAGACAATTAAGAAGAAAACTGGGTTGTCTACAATGGCTAAGAAAGCCGAAAACATGGATTCAGTTCGACATGCTTTACAATCTCGTGGACGGAGTGGATTGAGCCGGCTGATTTCTGCTACTCCTAAACGATCAGGGTCAACAGCTTCTTCTTGGGGTATGGAGGTTGAAAAATCTCAAAATGGTTTAAGTTTATACTATTCCAACTCTAAGAAGATCAAAGATGGTACCCCTCTTGTTGTACTTATTGTTAACGGCCACGGTACTGGTACTGGTGGATATGTTCCTGCTAATAACTTTGTTACTCCTATTGTAGATTCTATTGCAGATGAGATATTGAGGGAGGTGGAAAAAGTAATTGAGTAGACAAATAATTGAAGAACGTCTTATTAAGCTCGGTATTGATAATGAACAGTTCAAGACAGGTCTTAAAGAGTCCTTATCGTCTCTTGAAGACTTAGATAAATCCCTTGCAAAAGTTGATGGTAAATCTAGCTTTGCAAATACCGAGAAAGCCACTAAATCTCTAGGTCGCTCCCTTACCGAATTAATGGGCTCTGCCCCTAAACTAGGGGATATGTATATGGGCGCCTTTAATAAAATCGGATCTGCTGTTGGTAGTGCGACAGGAACCTTTAGTAAATTTGCATCTGGTGTCTTAAACTTTGTTTCTCCTATAACGTTAGGTGGTAAGCAAGCATCTGAGGCTATTCAATCCATTGATACCCCAGTTCGACAGACCAGTGGTAAATTTAGCATGCTACGATCGGTAGCATCTATTGCCTTGGGTAATATCGCGGCTAATGCTGCAATGGCCGGCTTGTCTATAGCAAAGAACTTTGCGGGTAAGATACTTCACACAATCGCTCCGCTTAAAGCCGGTTTCGGTCAGTTTGAAGACAAGGTTAACTCAGTAAACATGTTGGTTGCGGCATTAGGTAAATCTGAAATGGGACACATTACTGGATCCCTTGATGAGTTGCAAAAGTATGCAGAAACAACCAAATACTCAGTTAAGCAAATGCACAACTCACTTGCTCAGTTCGTAAATGCCGGGGTGGGTCTTGATGATGCCACTACCGCATTGAAAGGTTGGGGTAACCTGGCCGCTTCCGCTGGCGCAAGTACAGATGGATTTAACCGTTCACTCCAATTCGGGGTACAACAAGCATTGCAAATGGGTATGATGAATACTCAGAACTGGATGTCAGTTGAAAATGCTGGTATGGCAACTAAACGGTTTAAAGATATCTTGGTTGAAACCGCTAAGGCTTTAGGACAAAACGTTGATTTGTCTGAAGGATTCCGGGGGTCTCTTAAAGACGGCTGGTTGACTAACGAAGTCTTAATCAAATCTCTTGAACAGCTTGCTAATGATGAAACTTTGAAGAAGATGGCTTCTGACTTCCACACCTTTGGTGAAGCGGCAGAGGCGGTTGCTGACCAAGTAACATCTGGCTGGGCTCGTGTATGGGAAACCTTATTCGGTCAGGCAGGTAGTGATGAACTTACTGCATTCTGGACTAAATGGGGTAATGCCGCTGCTAATGCTTTGAGTGCGACTTCTGAAAAGGCTAACGAGTTTGCAAAAGCATTCGTGTCTTTAGGCGGACGAGATAAAATAATGGGCCTTATGGATTCAGTATTTGGATCTATCGGTGGAGTCTTTAAATCTATCGGTGGCGCTTTCTCCCACGTATTTGGTGGAAATGTAAGTACTGTAGTTGGACAAAAACTAGTTGATATTATCGGGAAACTTTCTGAGAAATTAAGACTAGGAAGCGCTGAACTCCATGCTTTCCAACACATCTTTATTGCAGTCTTCCAAGGTCTTAAATGGATCGGTACTGAAGTTGGCGCTAAGATGAAACTTATCGCTACGCTTATTCCAAACCATATGATTAAGGACTTCATTCTAATCGTTGGTATGATTGCGAAAGCTCTATGGACAACTATTCGTGCGTTTGAAGTATTTATTGGGAAACTAATAAACTTTAGCAAGATTGGTAAGGTCTTTAGCTTCGTAGGAAACGCTATTAATAAGTTCTGGGATGCAGTACATAATGGCTTAGCCAACTTCTCTGAGAAGTGGTCTGCGGCATTCGATAAGCTTCCTGGTATTGTCGGGAAAGTTATGGACTGGTTCAAGAAACTATGGGAAGTAATTAAATTACTGACTCCGGCTATTGGACACCTTAAGCAAGAATTACATGGATTCTTCTCTAAGATTACTAATCCGTTTAAGACTTTAGGTCATGCCCTTGGTGATAACGGTAAGAAATTCAATGAGTGGTCATTCTGGGTAGGTAATGCTGTACAGCGATTCCCTATCTTTGGTAAGGCTTTGGGTAAATTCATTGTTGGATTCTCCCATTTCAATGATGCGACTGGGCGTATGGATTCTTGGGCTGGTCAGTTTGGTTATAAACTAAGAACGCATCTTTCAGGTTTCTACAACAGCCTACGCAACAACTACCGACGTACAATTACAAGTCATAGAACGTTCTGGAATAGCCTTAATGGGGCTATGGATCAAGTTCTCAATCGCCAGATTACAACCTGGAAGCAGTTCCGTGAAGCTGTTAAATGGGAATACTTGATTCCGCCTGGCATTCGCGACATGTTTAAGAACTTTAAGTTCTCTATGCCTGATATGTCAGGACTTAAGAAAGGTTTCGCGGCCTTTGCGTCTAATCCTTTTGGCGCAATCAAGAACGGCACCCAAGGACTTTCAAAATGGTTAGAAAACTCTACATTTTCTCTTAAAGCCTTTGGTGATATTGTTCGTAAACACTGGCCTACTCTTGGTGAGTATGCTGATAAATTAGACAAAGTAAAATTCTCATTGTCTTTCCTTAAACCAGTTGTAGATAGTGTCGGTAAGGCATTTGAATGGTTTAATTCTAAGATCTCGAAGATTAGTTTTGGTAAGATTAACTTCGGCGGTGCTGGCAAAGTCTTTAGCGATGCTGGAAAAGCTCTTACTGCTAACTTCTCTGAAGGTATTGTTCCTGGTATTGTTAAATCCATTGACGGTTTCCGTAAGTGGGTTGGTGAGCTAGGCGCTGTTAAATCTATCTTTGGCGGGCTAGGATTAGGAGCAGGCGTCATTGGCGAAGCTTTCAATACCATTCGTAAAGAAATGGGTAAATCTAAGATCGACTTTAGTAATTTTAAGACAACCTTAGAAACATTTAAGGGTTGGTTCCATGGTTTCTGGCATGGTTTAGCTAATGTCGTATCAGGTGATACTTTCTCTAAAATTGGAGCAGGTATCAAGAATGGCTTTAGTACGGCTATGAGCTGGATCTCTAGCACATTCGGTCCATGGCTTAAAGGATTTTTCTCAAGCTTACCATCTAGTGTGCAATATACCTTAACTGGACTATGGGGTCTAATTAAGCAATTTGCTTCATCAATCGGCTCAGGTTTCAAAGACACCAACTTCTCATTTAAAAACTTTGGAGAGGTTGTCGATTCTGTAAGTAAGGGTGTTAAGAAAGCCCTTGAAGAGATTGGGAAGGTCCTTAAGAAGATCTGGGACGGCTTTAAAGATCTGTTTAAAGTTACCGGTGTATCTGCTGATGAACTTACAGAGGCTGACTTCGGAGATCGTAAGATGAAAGAAGCCGAAGCCGGAATGAACCGTCTAGGCGATAGTGTTGATCGTGTCCATGAAAAGAGTAAAGGTGTCTTTGCAAGCATTGGTGATATGGCCAAACTTCTTGGTGAGACATTCAGTGCTGTATTAGCGCCTTTCAACAAAGCAGATTCTGCGGCGGTAGGTAAGATCCTTACTTTGGCCGCGGCGATTATCGTACTTTGGAATACTCGTAAGAAAGTACTCGGCATTAAAGACATGTTCCGTGAATTCGGTAAAGGTATTTTCGAAGGAGCTAACTCTGTAACCGGATCTCTTACGAATATGTTTAAAGCTATTAGCGGACACTTTAAAGCTAAGGCTAAATTCCAAAACATTAAATCCTTTGCATTGGCTATTGCTGCTTTGACAGGTTCGCTATTAGTCCTATCTATGATTCCTGCCGATAAACTTCAGAGAGGCGTACTAGGACTGGTGGCAGTTCTTGGTGCATTTGAAGTGTTCTACTTAACATTGTCAATGACAACCAAGAAGTTCGATCAAAGCAAAGTTCAAAATGCTAAAGATATGATGCTTGGTATGCTCGGTGTAGCAGGGTCTATTCTTATGATCTCTGGATCTGTTATGCTGCTAGGTAAGTTGGATGAGAATTCCCTTAAGAAAGGTCTACTTTCTGCTGGAGCGATCCTTGTAGCAATGGGTGGATTAATGGCTATAATGGCCCATATGCAACGAAATGCTAAAGGATTCGATGGTGGTTCTGCTAAAATCTCTATTGGTATTCTAACCTTTATTGGTTTGGCTTATTCGATTAAGAAAGTCGCCAAGGTGGTTAAAGACATTGGGACTTTGGATGCCGATTCTCTTAAGAAAGGCCTTGCTTCCATAGGCGTTATCATGGTAGGTATAATGGGGGTTCTTTATATGGCTAAGAACCTTAAGGATGTTAAGACCTCATCTGTTCTTACATTTATTACCATGGCTAAGGCCGTTGCTGGTATCTCCAAAGCAGTAAGTGAGCTAGGATCCCTTGATACTGATGTTCTTATTAAAGGTGGTACGGCAGTTAGCATTATGCTTGCTGTTATCGGCGGTATTGCTTTAGCATTTAGTAAATTAGATAATACTAAACAATCCTTTACTAAGAATGCTCTTGTGATGTTCGGTGGTATTGCCGGAATGCTGTATATGATGCGTAGCTTAGCGCAGAATATTGGATCTATGAAGAACCCAGATGCTATTGTGCAAGCACTTGGTGCTATGGCAGTAGTTACGGCAGCCTTTGGTGCTCTAGCTATGGTTCTTCAAAAGAACAACATTGCCGATAAAGGAATAAACGAAGGTATCAAGAACCTAGCTGTACTCTCAGGATCTGTTCTAGTTGCTTCTGCCGGTCTTCTTCTTCTAAGTAAGATGGAAGGTAGCTTCCTTAAAACAGTTGGCGCCTGTCTTGCCCTTGTTGGTGTGGTTTATGCGTTCGTTAAAATCGGACAAGCTGCACAGAACATTAAGAAAGAAGGTATTATCGGGCTTGCTGCAACTGTTGGAGCACTAATGGTTTCGGTATACTCTCTGAAAGAGTTGACTACTATACCTGTGGATCATATTCTAACTCAAGCACTTGTTCTAGTTGGAGTTGTTGGTGCGATTGCCACTATCGGTGGTTTACTTGGTAAGGTCGGAGGCTTTGAAGCAATCGCTGGACTTACAGCACTTGGTACATCTCTTCTTATGATTGGTGGTGCTATTGGTATTGCGTCTGCTGGTATCGGTTACTTCTTGCAAGGAATTGCTTCTATTATAGATGCTATTACTCGACTTATCGACACCGTATCAAGACTTGGTAAAGAAGGTGGTGAAAACTTCCGTAAATTCTTTGCTGAGGCGTCTAAATCATCGGGTGATATCGCTGAAGTTGTCGCTGGTATGGCTGAAGGTATAGTTGTTGGGCTAGTTCGTGGTGTTAGCGGTAATATCGGTAAATTTATCGAAATCGGTGTCGAACTGGTCAAAGGTATTATTATTGGTATTGGTAATGCCGCTGTTGATATAGCTGGTGCCCTTGTTGATATGCTTTCTGCTGCTGTCGATATGGTTATTGGAGCGATTCCTAGATTTATTACTAGAATTCTTGACTCTGTGTTATTAGGTTTTCAGCAGATCGCGCAATGGATACGTAATAATGGTAATCTTATTGCGGTTTCTGTGACAGATGTACTTGCATCCATATTCTCACTACTTATAGAGATTGTAACCTCGATGTTGTCCTTTATTCTAGATGCCTTCGGGCAAATACCTGGTATTGGGAAATACTTTGAAAAGGCTAAAGAGGGTCTACAAAGCGGTGCTCAAGGATTTGAAAAATGGTTACATGACCGTGTTGACGGTATTAAAACCTATGCGGAACTCGCCGCTAAAGGCGGTGTTGATGCTGCAATTAAGCAGTTGGATAGGCTAGGTACTGCTGAAGTCCAAGGTGCTATGAATATCGCAGCTAAGTCAAAAGATGGACTTGAATACTTTAAGACGTTCTGTTCGCAATTAGGTATTCAAGGTGCTAATGAGTTTATTCAAGGTCTTAAGAACAAAACCATTGACGCTAACGAAGCTGGTAAGTTATTCTCCAAAATGGTTGAAATGGGTATGTCTGAAGCGCAGGTTAAACAGATTGCTGAAAAAGCAGGGTATGACTATGCGAACGGTGTACTTACAGCTAAACCTGAAGTTAAGGCGAATGCTGATGATATTAAGAAAACCCTTGAACAAGGACTTGGTGGAGATGGTAATTGGGATATGAGCTTACTTAATGGTGCGTTTAATCAACTGAATGAGCATCTTGGTGGTAAGCTTGATATGACCAAAGCTATGGCCTCACTTAAATCTGGACAAATCCCTCAAGAGATGCTCCAGAAAATGGCAGAGGGTGATTTCTCAGGCATGTCTATGGAACAAATGCAACAGTATTTGTCTGGATTTGATGGTACTGCAGAAGCTGCAGGTCAGAGAGCACAAGAGGTTAAAGCTGCTGTAGAAGTAGGTCTTTCTGGAAATGGTAATTTCGATGTCGGTCTTGTAACTCAAGCATTTACGAACTTGGATACGTATTTGGGCGGACGTTTGGATACTACTCTGGCATTGGCCGCGCTTAAATCGGGGGCTATTCCTCCTGCGATGCTTGACCAATTAGCTAAGGGCGATTTCTCTCAAGTTTCACAAGCGCACATGGATAACTTCATGAGGCCTGTTGAATCAGCGCCCGGTAGAGTGGAAGACAATATCAGTAAGATTAAAGGATCCGCCCTAACTTCGATTGACGGTATGTATTCTGAGGTACTTCCTAAAATAGGTGTCAGTCAAGAAGAAGCAAATAAATTGATTTCTGACTATAATTCTGGTAAAGTTATGACTCAAGAGGAGCTTCATAAAGTAGGCCAGATTATTGCGGCCTCTAAAGGAGAGATTCATCAATCTGCAAAAGAAGTTGCTAATAGTGCTAATGAAGGGCTGAAAACAGTCGATGGTAAGCCTGCTGGTCATAAAGCGATAGACGATTTCTCTACTGTTATAAATAGTGGAACTGGTAAAGCGAACGGTGCCGGTGCTAATGTTGCGAGAGCGGCTGGTGAAGGTATGAAATATGATGCGTCTGGATCCGGTGCTGCTATTTCTGAATCCTTTGCGGGAGGTATTGCTAGTTCGCGTGCGATGGCGGCGGTACAAGGCGCTGTTGGTCGTATCATGGGCGCTGTTCAAGCGTTATTCCCGCACTCTCCAGCGAAAGAAGGTCCTTTCTCTGGTGAAGGTTGGCGTCAAGTAGCAAGATCGGGTCGTGCTATTGTCGTAGAATTTGCTTCAGGTTTGGGCTCTACAGGATCTTTTAATGCCATTAACAACAGCATGAGCAAGGTTCAACAATATATTCAAGACGCCCTCGGTGAAACATCAGATTATCTTGATGATAACATGGAACTTTCTCCTGTAATCACCCCTGTCTTGGATATGTCTAATGTTGATGGGTATACATGGAATGGATCTGGTTATCTTGGACTCACTGGTGCAAATATTAATTATTCGTCGCTTAATCCTACAAGCCGTAGTATTGCTTCTAATCGTTATTCTATTGACGAAGTGGTACGGGGACTAAATAATGTAGATCAGAAGTTGGCGACTCTTACTGAGAACTCTGCTATTGGGAATGACCTCCTTGCTCAAGGACAAGTTAACCCAATTTACTTGGATAAAGATCTTGTAAACCGTGCGTTGGCTCCAGGAATGGCGGATGCGCAACGGACGTACAGTGATCGATTAAATATGTTAGATGGAGTGTTACCACGATTATGAGAGATGAATCATACTTCTCTATAATCTTTGGTGAAGGAACTGATGCTGTTGATATCGGTAAACTCCTCGATGCTGTAACTAAAGTTGAACGTAATGCTGGTGCTGGTCAGGAACACACATATTCCGCCGGCACTGGCCGTTTTGGTAAGACATGGGTTTCTGGTAGAAGAAACTCTTATGATATTACTATTGAAGGACAAAAGACAGGGAGCCCTGCTGAGCTGTTATCGCTTCGTACGAAACTAGCTCGGGCTCTTGATTGTCCTGATGGGCCAAAGAAATTACAGTTTGATGATCAAGATGGTAAGTACTACCTTGCTGTGACATCAGGTCAACCTAAGTTCACTGAGGATTTACAAAAGAGTCAGGCTACGGTGTCTATTTCATTTGAAGTTCCGGATGGCTTATTACATTCCGAGCTTACAAAGGTACTGACATCGAAGACTAACTCTCCAGACATTGGTTCTCTTACTAAAGAGGGGAATGTTGTCAAAATGACTTTAAATAATGCAGGAAGCGCACCCGCATATCCTCGCATTAGAATTAAGAACGCTGGAACTAACGGTTGGATTGGTATTGTTAATAAAAACGGTGTGATGGAAATTGGTACAAGCTCCTCGGGAAGAGACGGTGCTGTAACCGCTTCTGGATCGTATGACCAATCACAACTATTGCTTAACTTAACACCAAACGACTCTGCTGGGTGGCGTAAAGGTGTGAATATTGGCGGTAAGCTTAGCTCACAATCACCTTTGGCTGTAGCTAACCACGCCGAGATAAGTGACTTAACACTTGACTGGGCGCCAAAAGATGCTGGTAGTGTTGGCTATCCTTGTCCTGGATTACACTGGACTCGTTCCGGGTCTAAAGGTGTCGGTCAAGACTGGGGTTGTGCCGTGTACGAGTATGCTCTGCCCGCCGATAAGAACAACGTGAAAGGCGCTAAGAACTTCCGTTGTGACTTCAACCTAAAACTTTGGGCGTCTAAAATTGGCCAAACTGGTCTGTTAGCAATCATGTTTATGGACGATAACGACCGACTTATATGTGCATATAGTTTAGATAAATACACGACTGATAGCGATAAGGTGGTTCAGGTCTTTACTACTAGTGATATTCACAAGTTACCTCGTGAAGAGAATGAATTCGGATCTAATAATAATGAGCCAGGTCAACAACGACCGAACCCTGCTTTTAATAGTAGAACCGGTAATGCTTATGTTATTAAGGATGGTCCTAAGTTCACATATGGATATAACGGTATTCCTAAGACTATCGTTGATGCTACCAAAGAGAATTTAGAATGTACTAAGATCTGGGTTCTTTATGGTAGAGCACGGAGCGAGAGACCAGGCACTGGTCATTTGGATACCTTATGTGTACAATCACTTAAATTCCAAAAGACTAACGTCCAACGTTACGACCTTGTTCCTAACAAGTATAACGCTGGTAGTGAACTTGTGGTTGATATGTATGAAGGTAAAATCACGTACATCTCTGATCCAGAGGCATCTAGCCAAGGGGTTGGAGCTGAAGGAGATCTAGCAAATGGATCTCGGTACTTTGCGATTCCTCCAGGGGAGTCACAATTAGAAATTCATTCTTCCGGATTCGTTACAACAGCCCCTGAGGTTATTGTAGAGTGGGAAGAAGCATGGCTATAAGAAAGGAGGCCGAAACTTCAAAATGAATGTAAAACCTGCATGGCAGTTAGCAGTTCATGATAACGCAATGAATATTGTTGACCATATTAACAACGATGTTCCGGGTTCTCTGAAATATTACGATGAAGAGTTCCATCAATACTGCGGTAAGGGTTCGGCTACCTTTACTTTTACTGTCGATAAATATTCAAATGGCGTTCTAAACGAACGTATAGCCAACCTAACTACCGAGTCATATATCTCTTTCCATGAAGATGATACGGACTACGTATTTAACGTAATGACTCGTAGAGAAACTGACTATACTATCACTTTGGAATGCGTTACAACTAACTTAGAGTTACTTAATGAGAAGGTTGTTGCTTATGAGAGTAAGGATGCTAAGTCGTTCTTAGACTATATCGAAGCTATGCAACTCTTTAAATTTACTCGTATTGAATTGGGCATTTGCGAAATTCGTAATACCAAACAAACGCTCAAGTTTGAATCTGACGATGACACATGTCTGGCTCGGATTCTTAAACTCGTTGAAGCGTTTGATGGTGAGATGGAGATTATAACCAAACTTACCGATGGTGGCCAGATTGATAAGTATATTCTTAATGTTTATAAATCTCGCAATGTCGCAAAAGATAACGAACCTGGTTTAGGACGAGTTCGTACTGATATTCGGTTACAGATGGGTCGAGATGTCGCTTCTGTTATTAAGAAAGAGGATAAGACAAATCTCTTTTCTGCTATCCGGATGCGGAACAAAGACGGTGCATATATCACCTTCCCTAACTCTCGTGAGATCAAAGCGGCGGATGGTACACACGTTGAGATGTACTGTAACCGGGGATCTCATACAATCTATGCCCCTATCTCTGCTAAGCTCTATCCCTCTGTAAACAAACGTGATAACTGTGACCCATGGATTGTGCGTGATGTGAAAACTGAGTTTACTAACGCGGATGAAGCGTGGGCTTACGGGGTTAAGATGCTCCGTAATTACATGTATCCTATTACAACATGGGAAATCAGTCTTAACTCTGCTATGGTTCTTCAGCGTTACGATATCAAGATTGGTGATGTGATTTTCATGACAGATGAGAACTTCGTTGGCGGATTGCTTATTCGAGCTCGTGTCGTTGAAATGGTCCGCTGTTCGACAGATCATAGTAAGACTAAGCTCACATTGTCTAATGTCGTTGCTGTTCGACCAACTAACAACTCAACGTTGATGAATACAATGTCTCGCATGATCAATGATGCCCAACCTTTCAAAATGACTGTAAAAACTACAGGGCCTACTATGTTCCGTGAGCTGACAGATAGCTGTGAACTTATTCCTACTTTATATAAGGGTAAATCTGAAGTTACAGATGTTGATTTCAGTTACTTCATTGATAACAACCTTGCGGGTAGTGGAACTAGGTTCCGGGCATCAAGATCTAATATTGGTACTAGCGGTAATGCACTGATTACTATTCAGGCTTGGGTTCAAGGCCAGATGGTGGAATTCCAAGATGTAACAATCGCTACTGTAAATGACGGAGTTTCTCCTGTTCTTACAGTGATTGAGTCTAGTAACGGTGATGTGTTCAAGAATGGTATCATCAATACTGTACTGACCGCTAAGCTATTTCGAGATGATGTTGAGATTGACACAAGAGGTGAAGCCTTTAACTATATTTGGACAAAGACCAATGCTAATGGGGAAGTTGATGAACCATGGGGTCAGCGTCCTGAGTCTAAAGTTAAGAGTGTAAGCGTCACTCGTATTGACGTCGAAGATAAAGCAACATTTTCAGTTGCTGTTGTAACTAAGTAAGGAGGTGGTATAATGAGTTTAATTTCAACTAGTCAGATTACTATTGTCGATTTGGATGACGGCAGAACCCAATATACGCACCTTGCTTGGTGTATGAGTGGCCGAATACATAATGGGCAATATACCCCAAATTTTAATACCTTTACTAAAGATCCTGATGAGGGGTCTAACGCTGAATATATAGGTGTCTATCAAGATTTCAACTTCTCCGGTAGCGATAATCCTGATACCTATACTTGGTCTAGATGGAGAGGATCTGACGGTGCTAACGGTATCCCTGGTGCTCCCGGTGCTGATGGGCGTACCCCATATATTCACTTCGCTTATGCCGATAGTCCCGATGGGTATACCGGTTTTACTACTGGTGAAACATACAGCGATGGTGGAGATATTGACTCGGAACTTGTCGTAACCAAAGTCGATGTGAGTAAGAAACTCTACATAGGTACCTACACCGACTATAATATGACAGACCCACAAGATCCTTTGAAATACAAATGGCAGAAAGTACGTGGTGCTGATGGTGCTAACGGTACTCCTGGTAAGCCTGGTGCTGATGGACGTACTCCATACGTTCACTTTGCCTATGCAGATTCTGCTGATGGTAGAACTGGCTTCACTGTATATGGTGACCCTAATAAGAAGTATATGGGTACCTACACCGACTTCACACAAGCCGATAGTACAGACCCTACCAAGTATAAATGGTCTCTTATAAAAGGTGCTGATGGTGCTAATGGTGCTCCCGGCCCTCAAGGTGTTCAAGGTCTGCAAGGTCCTAAGGGGGAGCAAGGTATCCCTGGTCAAAGAGGGGCTGATGGTCGGACACAATACACACACATCGCTTATGCTGATAACGCATACGGTAACGGGTTCAGCCAAACTGCATCAAATAAAGCATATATTGGTATGTACCAAGACTTCGAGCCTACAGACAGTACCAATCCATCGTCTTATAGATGGACGAAGTGGAAAGGTGACGACGGGGCTAATGGTATTCCGG
>QWCW01000116.1_pt1 | contig 54976 bp, 40 predicted proteins | sample 1972691 | NCBI WGS metagenome assembly QWCW01 (sample SAMN09866698, study PRJNA288562) | Human oral metagenome isolate pre2_saliva, whole genome shotgun sequencing... | reverse complement strand
AATAAGGAAACTGACGAAGAGGATAAGGAAGATTTTCATCAAAAATGGACTGAAAAGCAAGAAAATCCCTCAAAATCTCCACTTTCCGCAGGATTTCGCCCGATTTTACCCTCCTGCAAAATCAAAAATGCTACGAAGATTTTGGCAGAAAGCGAAGAGGAGAGCTTTTCTCAATTTTTCAGAAGAAGGCTTATTGTCAATTTTTGGGGAAGTTTTAGAACTCTTCGGACTGGTCGGACTAGTCGGACTAGTCGGACCAGTCCGAAAGGTTGTTAAAAGAGCTGCCTATCGGCCCAGTCTGACTAATCGGACCCGTCCGATTAGTCAGACTGGGCCGATCAGTCAGAAAGTGGCAGCCGAGCACTCCCCCTTATGGGGGAGATGGAGGGGGCTCTTCCTTGTACAGATTTCACAGTTTTTTCCTATTTTTGTCAGCAGAAACAAAACCACACAATATGAATCCGTTCCATTCTCTCCTCATTGCCGGACTGCTCTGCACCACGGCGGCATCGGCACAACGCTCGGAAACATTGCTCAAAACCCACTGGCAGTTCCACAGGGGTGAGGCACTGGGCGCAGAAGCCACAGGATACAACAGCAAAGCATGGCAAGCCGTGAGCATCCCTCACGACTGGGCCATCTCGGGACCTTTCTCCCGCAACAACGACTTGCAGCGCGTGGCTGTTACGCAGAACGGCGAGACGGAGGCTTCGGAAAAGACAGGGCGCACAGGCGGATTGCCGTATGCAGGAGTAGGGTGGTACAGAACAACTTTCGTGGCCGACACCACAGGATGCACCACGCTGCTCTTCGATGGGGCAATGAGCGAGGCGCAAGTATTTGTGAACGGACAGAAAGTGGCTTTCTGGCCTTACGGCTACAACAGTTTCTTCGTCGACATTACGCCTTATCTGAACCCGAACGGCCAAGCCAACGTTTTGGCTGTCCGATTGGAGAACCACCCGCAGTCGGCGCGCTGGTATCCTGGTGCAGGACTTTACCGCAATGTCCGGCTCATCCATACAAACCGCATTCACGTGCCTGTATGGGGCACGCAGGTACTCACGCCGCACGTGGCAGCCGACTACGCCTCCGTGGAGCTTCGCCTCAATGTGGAAGGAGGGGAGGGAATACCCTTGCGCGTTGAGACCACTATCTTGGACGACAAAAATCACATTGTCCTCACACGTGAGAACACACAAACCACGATGCACGGCCAGCCTTTCGTGCAGCATTTCACGATAGAACGCCCGCGCTTATGGTCGCCCGAAACACCGCAGCAATACCGCGCCGTGAGCCGCATCTATACGGCCGACGGACAACTACAAGATACTTACACGACGCGCTTTGGTATTCGTTCCTTAGAGTTTGTGCCCGATAAAGGGTTCTTTCTCAACGGCCAGCAGCGTAAGTTTCAGGGAGTTTGCAACCATCACGACTTAGGACCACTTGGTGCGGCCGTCAACCGAAGTGCACTCATCCATCAGCTTCGCCTACTCAAGGACATGGGTTGCGATGCTATCCGCACGAGCCACAATATGCCCGCGCCCGAACTCGTAGAGCTGTGCGACTCGCTGGGCTTCATGATGATGATTGAACCCTTCGACGAGTGGGATGTAGCAAAGTGCGAAAACGGCTACCACCGTTTCTTCGCGGATTGGGCTGAGAAAGACATCGTCAACATGGTGCGTCACTATCGCAACAACCCGAGCGTTGTGCTCTGGAGTATAGGTAACGAAGTGCCCACGCAGTGTTCGCCAAACGGATATGCCGTGGCGCGCCGCCTGCAAGATATTTGCCACCGCGAAGACCCCACGCGCAAAGTGACTTGCGGCATGGATCAGTGGGATTGTGTACTGACAAATGGGTTTGCGGCTATGATAGACATCCCTGGGTATAACTATCGCGCTCATCGCTATCAAGAAGGCTACGAGGGTCTGCCGCAGGGCTATGTCCTCGGTTCGGAAACGGCATCAACGGTCAGTTCGCGCGGTATTTATAAGTTTCCTGTTGTCAAAGCGGATGGGAAGATGTATCCCGACAACCAATCCAGTTCGTACGACTTAGAGGCCTGTTGGTGGTCGAACATACCCGACTGGGATTTTGCCAATGCCGACGACCAACCTTGGACTTTGGGGCAATTCGTCTGGACGGGCTTCGATTATTTAGGTGAGCCTACGCCCTACGACACCAATGCTTGGCCATCGCATAGTTCCTACTTCGGCATCATCGATCTGGCTTCGCTGCCCAAGGATCGTTATTATCTCTATCGGAGTGTTTGGAATAAGCAGGCGTCCACGCTGCACGTGCTGCCGCATTGGACGTGGCCGGGACGAGAGGGGCAGACTACGCCCGTCTTTGTTTATACGAATTATCCCGAGGCCGAACTTTTCGTGAATGGGAAAAGTCAGGGACGGCTGCGCAAGGCTGATGCACCGAAATCTGCGCCGCACCGCACCCAGCCCGAGGACTATAAGGATGTGGAGAAACGCTACCGCCTGATGTGGAACGAGGTTGTCTACGAACCCGGCGAACTTCGCGTGGTGGCCTATAATGATAGGGGAGAGCAGGTGGCAGAAAAGGTGGTGCGCACAGCAGGTAAACCTCATCATCTTGAACTTGTGCGTGCCGACAGTGAATCTCTTCGTGCCAACGCTGAAGATGTGGCTTATTATACGGTACGTGTCGTTGATAAGGACGGTAATCTCTGTCCCGCCGATAACCGACTGGTACGTTTCAAAGTTTCTGGCAACGCCCATTTCAAAGCCACCGCCAACGGCGACCCCACTTGTCTCGATGCTTTCCAAGAACCGCAGATGCACCTCTTTAGCGGAATGTGTACCGTGATTGTTCAAACCACCAACAAAGCTGGCGCGTTCACCCTCGAAGCCGCAGCCGCTGGTTTGCAGCCCGCTCGTGCCACAGGGAAAAGTCAATAAGCACAACCGCCGTTGGAGGGATTTCGCAACGTGTTTCCAGCAGGTTGCTATCCCTCCCTACTTGTTCTACTATCGTCCTTATAATTCAAAAAAACTTCTTTATAATTCAATCTCTTTTCTCTATAATTCTGACAAAATCGCCTTTTTCCTCCCTCCTTTTTCTCCCACCTACTCATCAACATAACCCTCTTTTTATCAGCCAGAAATATCAAAATTGCACAGAAATAGGAAAAAATGTGCAACAAAACAGCAGTTTTCAGCTGAAAAGTTTGGGTATATCCATAAATGTCTCTATTTTTGCAACCTACAAAAACAGAAAAATCATATTAACAACAAATTAATCATTTACAATCATGTCTGAAATCTCTGATAAAGTAAAGGCAATTATCGTTGACAAACTGAGCGTTGACGAGGCAGAAGTACAAGACGGAGCAAGCTTCGCAAACGACCTGGGCGCAGATTCACTCGATACTGTAGAGCTCATTATGGAATTTGAGAAGCAGTTCGGTATCACTATCCCCGACGACCAGTCTGAAAAAATCAGCACTGTTGGCGATGCAATCGCTTATATCGAAGAGCATACAAAATAATATTTGTATCCATAGTTCCGATACCGACGTTTAACGTTTTCAGAAACGCGCTCCTCAATGGGTGCGTGTTTCTCCTGACGTTAAACGTTGCGCTTTATTAACAGATTAGCTCTCATAAAATGGAATTACACAGAGTTGTAGTGACAGGTATGGGTGCCCTCACGCCGGTAGGTAACACCGCTCCCGAAACATGGGAGAACATCAAGAAAGGCGTTAGTGGCGCAGCTCCTATTACTCATTTTGACGCAGAGAAGTTCAAGACTCACTTTGCGTGCGAAGTAAAGAATTTCAAGGTTGCGGACTTTATCGACCGCAAGCAGGCTCGTAAGATGGATCTCTACGAACAGTACGCACTCGTAGCTGCACAAGAAGCCATCAAGGACTCTGGTTTGGACCTCGACACAGTGGACAAAAACGAGATTGGCGTTATCTTAGGCGTCGGCATCGGTGGTATCCACACGTTTGAAGAAGAGGCCGGCTACTACGCACTGCATGAAGCTGAGGGCCCGAAGTTCAACCCGTTCTTCATCCCTAAGATGATTGCCGACATCGCTGCCGGACAAATCTCTATCAACTACGGCTTCCGCGGTCCGAACTATACAACGACGAGCGCCTGCGCCAGCGCAACCAACGCCTTGGCTGACGCGTTCAACCTCTTGCGTTTGGGCAAAGCCAACGCTATTGTAACTGGTGGTGCAGAAGCTGGAGTCTGGCCTTGCGGCCTTGGAGGCTTCAACGCTATGCACGCGCTCTCCACTCGCAACGATGACCCCGAGCACGCAAGCCGTCCGTTCTCTAAGAGCCGCGACGGATTCGTCATGGGAGAGGGTGCAGGTATCCTCGTGCTGGAGACGCTCGACCACGCCCTTGCTCGCGGCGCACACATCTACTGCGAAGTGGCCGGTGTTGGCATGAGTGCTGACGCACACCATATTACGGCCTCTCACCCCGAGGGTCTTGGCGCAAAACTTGTTATGCAGCGCGCACTGAAAGATGCTGAAATGCAGCCCGAAGATATTGATTATATCAACGTACACGGTACTTCTACTCCCGTGGGCGATATCTCCGAAGCAAAAGCAATTAAGGACGTATTCGGCGACGCAGCTTACAAGCTCAACATTAGCTCAACGAAATCGATGACGGGTCACCTTCTGGGTGCTGCCGGAGGTATTGAAGCACTCTTCTGCGTGCTCTCAGTGGTCAACGACATTGTTCCGCCAACGATCAATCATGAAGATGGCGATGAAGATCCCGAGATCGACTATTCGCTGAACTTCACTTTCAACAAGGCGCAACAACGCGAAGTACGCGCAGCTCTGAGCAACACGTTCGGATTTGGTGGACACAACGCGTGCGTCATTATGAAGAAGTACAAGTAAACAAAGCTATAAGGGACGAGGCACAAGACAGCGTTCAGTAGCTGGCATTTCGTGTCCCGTCCCATGTCTTTAACGTTGCATATCTCCTACATCGTCATTCATACGAGGGGTATTGTGCTTCGCAGCTTGTACCTCGCAACTCGTAACTTAATAGAATGAACACGAATTTACTTGATAGGATGAAGCTCCTCTTCCGCAAGGACAAGGAGCTTTATTTTCAAATTTACGACATCTTAGGGTTCTATCCGCACAATATAGAACTCTATCAGATTGCTTTAGCTCATCGCAGCAAGATGTATAAGAATCATTCCGGCCGCGCCGTCAATAACGAGCGACTGGAATACTTAGGCGATGCTGTGCTTGAGACCATCGTTAGCGACATTGTTTTCAAGAAATTTCCGCGCAGGCGAGAAGGATTTCTGACCAATGTGCGCAGCAAGGTGGTACAGCGCTCCACGCTCAACCTGCTGGCGGAGAAGATGGGACTTAGCAAACTCATCAGTCTCAATACGCGTCCCACAACGAAGCGCAATAACATTGGCGGAAATGCCTTTGAAGCCTTCATCGGGGCGGTATATCTCGACCGAGGCTTTAAGAAATGCTACGAATTTGTGGACAAGCGCATTCTGGGACAATACATCAATCTTGAAGCACTTTCGAAAAAGGAAGAAAACTTCAAATCGCGCTTGTTGGAATGGAGCCAGAAGAATAAGCTACGTGCCGAGTTCAAACTGGAGAATACGGAAGGGGAGAACAGCAACTCTCCCGTGTTCAACACCGTCATAATCCTAGAAGGCAAAAAGGCAGGAAAGGGGCGTGGCTACTCTAAGAAAGAGAGTCAGCAGAACGCCGCACGCCAAGCACTCGAAACGCTCAACAAGGACACCAAGTTTAAGGATAGCATCTTTGCAGCGAAGGAAAGCCGCACCGCCATGGAGGCGCAGGAATTTGCTGCCCTTCCACCCACTGAAGTATCTCCTTTGCTTCCTGACAAAACCGCAAAAAAGTAAGGCTATAATAAGCCGCATCATAACTACAAACGCCCGACCTGTGGAGGTTGGGCGTTTTTCTGTGAGAAGAAGCTCTGGAAGGAGCTGCATCCTCAATATATCAAAGTATAAAACTTTAGAGGCCGAGTTTTTTCAAACCTTTGTTCACTTCTTCTGAAGTCTTTGCTTTGGCTTTCTCTGCCGATTCTTTCACTGCCTTTTCGGCCTTCTCAGCACCTTTTTTCACTTCTTCCTTTGCCTTATTCTTGGCAGCTTCTTTTGTAGCATCCACGGCCTTATCTGCCGCTGCGCTTGCAGCTTTTTGAGCTTGCTGGGTAGCAGCCTTTGTTACCTTCTCCACAGCTCCATCGGAAGTTGTAGCCACATTGGTAATTCCGTTCAGAGTTTCATAGAGATTTGTAGCAACATCCACTTTAGCTGCAGCAGCATCCTTCGAAAGGCTCACTTCCGCCTTTGTGAGAGCTTCTTTCACCGCTGCGTCGGTATTGATATAGTTCTGAACTACCTTCGCATACTTTGCAGCGGCTTCCTTGTCACCATTAGCCAAATATTGCTGTAGCGTAGCCTGCACAGCAGTAACAGCTGCCTGCAACTTCTCGGGATCGTTCACACTCGCCTTTAACTGCTCCGTCACGCCCTGAGCCGCAGCAGCCACGGGATCATTCGTAGTATCAGCCACTACAGTTGTACTGTCAGAATCGTTTACTCCGCCTTTCTCTGTTTTGTTTCCGCCGCAAGAAGCGAAGCTAAAGGCAGCTACTGCTGCCAATGTAAATACAATCTTCTTCATACTTGTTTTTTCTTCTGTTATTATTACATTCGGCGACAAATGTAAAGAGTTCCAACAACAATATGTAAGCAAACGACCTCTTTTAACAAAACATTAGTATTTCTTATACTCTTGTGGCATCTTTGGCTTCTGGGAAACAAAAAATGCCAATGGTCACCCTGCATGACAGGGCAACGCATTGGCACGTTATCTTAGGTTTCCACCTTCTTAATCGCGGCGTTTAGGCGCTGGGGGAGGAGTATTGCCTTGTCCAAAGGAGGAGAGGCCGTTCTTTGCCAGGCCAGCAATCTCTTCGCGCATCTCTGTATCGCCCAAAAGGTTTTTGAGTCGGTAGTAGTCCATCGCGCCCATATTGCCATCGTTGAGGGCTTTGGCCAGAGCCAGTGGCACTTGTGCTTCTGCCCGAATCACTTCTGCGCGGGCTTCCTGCGCCTTGGCTTTCATTTCCTGCTCTGTGGCCACAGCCATAGCGCGACGCTCTTCTGCCTTAGCCTGAGCGATGTTCTTATCAGCATTGGCCTGATCCATTTGCAAAGTAGCACCGATGTTCTTACCCACGTCGATGTCGGCAATATCAATGGAGAGAATCTCAAAGGCCGTACCAGCATCGAGGCCTTTGCGGAGCACGAGCTTCGAGATGCTATCGGGGTTCTCCAACACAGTTTCATGGCTCTCTGCCGAACCGATGCTCGACACGATACCTTCGCCCACGCGGGCCAGGATGGTTTCTTCTCCAGCACCACCCACGAGTTGCTGGATATTGGCGCGCACCGTGACACGAGCCTTGGCGATGAGCTGAATACCATTCTTTGCAACGGCAGCAACGGGCGGCGTATCGATTACCTTAGGATTTACACTAGTTTGCACGGCCTCGAAAACATCGCGACCTGCCAAGTCGATGGCGGTAGCCTTCTCAAAGGTGAGGTCTATATTGGCTTTATTGGCTGAAACAAGAGCATGAACCACACGCTGCACATGACCACCGGTCATATAGTGTGCCTCGAGTTTATCACGCGTAATATTCTGCAATCCTGCCTTGTGTGCCTCAATCATACTGGGCACAATAATACCTGGCGGGACGTTACGAATACGCATCAAAAAGAGCTGGATCAACGAGATATGTACGCCAGAAACTTTCGCGCTCAACCAGAGGAAGAAAGGCACGAAATAGAAAAAGATGCTTAGGGCAACGATGATGCCGAAAGTCATAAACACGGATACCATTTCCATAGTGTGATGTTTTTAATGTTTGGTGTTTGCTGCAAATATAAGGATTTTTTTCAGATACAAGGAGAATGGGGAGGAAAAAGGGGAGAGCCCCCTCCATCTCCCCCATAAGGGGGAGTGCTCGGCTGCCACTCTCGGACTCGTCCGATAACGGTTCGGATTCTTCCGACTGGTCGGACTGGTCCGATAAGCAGATTTCTCAATAGCATCTCCGACTTGTCCGACAAGTCCGACCAGTCCGAAGAGTTCTAAAACTTCCTGAAAAATTGACAAGAGGCTTTTCTCTGAAAAATTGAGAAAGGCTCTCCTCTTTGCTTTCTGCCAAAATTTTCGTGGCATTTTTGATTTTGCAGGAGGGAAAAGTCGGGTGAAATCTTGCGGAAAGTGGAGATTTTGAGGGATTTTCGTGTTTTTTCGGCTGCTTTTGATGAAAATCTTCCTTATCCTCTTCGTCAGTTTCCTTATTCTGTCAGCTGGCTTCCTTATGCTGTCGGCCGACGCAATAAGGGAATCTGCCGACAGCCTTATTGTATTGGCGCACAGGAAGGCGGAATTGTTCGCTCTCTCCCTTTCGTGCGCGGCTTTGTGGGCTTCGTGAGAGGGGAAAAGTGGGAATTCTGTTGATATTTTTAGCCCACGAAAGAGCACGAAAGGAGCGAAGGAGCACGAATCAGTATTGGCTCTCGGACGAGTCGGACTGGTCAGACAAGTCCGACTGGTCCAAAAGTCTGAGAACCCACACTGAGCACTCCCCCTTATGGGGGAGATGGAGGGGGCTCTCCCTTTCCTCACAAAAAAAGCAAGCAGGGGATTTGCATCCTCTGCTCGCTCATTAATAGATATATATCTGTGCTTAGACCTTATTCGCCTATCACGGAGAATTCGGCACCGCTGGCGTACTCTGCGCCGTTCTGCTCACTGAGGGCACGGAAACGAATGTAGCGTGCCTTTGTGGGCTGAGAGAAGAGAACGCGTTGTGGTTTTGCTGAGTTCGGGAATTCACCTTCAGCCACCTTGCGCCACGTTTTGTTATCGTTGGAAACGTAGATCTCATAAGCCTTCACACGACCATTGACATTGTCCTGACGCGGAGTGTAAACAAAGCCGCGCATCGTGCCTAAGACGCCCGAATCAAAGTCTACCCAATGGGGGAATTTCGTAAGCGTAACGCCATATTGCGTATGCCAATAGGTGTCGAGCTTATGGTCAGTGAGGTGAGTTGCCTCTCCTTCGTTCGGCTCCATACTGCTGGCATAGATTGCTTCCAAAGGTATTTCGTCGATTTTCCCGAACGACATGCTCGTAGTACTGCTCTTGTTGCCCTTATACTGTACTGTAACTACTCCTCCTCGGCGCAGGTTGAAAGGTTTAGTGTATACTTGCTGCTTACCGCCATTGATAGAGTAGAGAATCTGAAGGCCGTGTTCTTTTGTTGAAAGAGTTACTTCACCGGCACGATCACGTGAGAAAGCAATGGGACTTTCGCCACTGGTCTGCACCTTACCTTGTTCATCTTCGTTGTTCTTTGTAACGGGGCGAATAAGGAAGCCAAACATACGGCTTGTGGACTTCACTTGATCTTCCAGCAATGGGCCTGGGCCGCAGCTTGCACCTCCAAGGCCGCGCACCTGCGCATCGAGATGAACATGAACCGCGGAGCTCTTCGGGAGTTTGTAGGCATGTGAAGCACCCATAAGTTCGAGCTGACTCCAAGGCAGAGCGGAACAGCTGAAAGTACTGTCGGCACGGAAGAGAACGCCATCGCCGGCATTGTCCGTCAGCGACATCCAGCGCACATCCTCGCGGTTGCCCATAGCTTGCGGCTTCGGCAGAACGATATAGCTGTCGTCGAGTTTCTGATTGTATTTCTCAATAAATTGGCCTGTCTTGCGATCGGAATAGTTGTTCACAGGGCCGCGACCGTAATAAGTGTAGTTGTCGTACTGCTTAGGTAGCTGGAGGGCATATCCTATGCGGGGGAGATCCACACCCGTATTATCGGCTGTCACAGCACTCTGCAATTCGATAGAACCATCGGGATAGATCGTATAAACTTGCTGTTGAGTGAAAGTAAGATTGCCCGGTTCGGTAGACTTTTCATTGATGCGGTAAACATCGTCGGGATTACGGTCGGTATTACTATAGGTGTTTTGACATCCCGGAGCGGTCTGACTTTCCACGGTAAAGGAAATAACGCAATTGCCCCGTTGGTCAGTAGTAACCGTAGAACTCTTCACCTTATGTGTCAATCTATAAAGACCATTACGGAACCAACCGCCAATCTGCCAATTATCATTGTCGATAGGGGCGCGGAACACATCCAGTTTAGGGCCTTGACCTTTTTCTATTATCTGCTTACCAGCATAAGTAAGTTCACTGATAGCTCCCTGTTGTGTGTCGAACACTGCTTTGAAGTTCTTACCGCTCACTTCTATACCTCCGTTCACGGTCTTTATTTTAGGCTGCTGTGTTCTATCCTGAGACATTTCCACCTCGGGCAAACAATTGGGTGTCTGGAGCAAGAGCTGTTCGTTCATCTGCTCATAACCAGCCTTTGCCCAAGGTTGGTCGGTGCGGGTAAAGAACTGCACTTTGAGGAAATACTCGGAATTGGCGTCAAGTTCGGCCATCTTATAGTTAGGAACCGTCACCACGCGCTTTTCGCGGGCGGGGATGGCAACGTTATAGTTCCAACCCGAACCAGCTACCTGCTGACCGTCCTTCCAAAGGGTGAAATGGATGGTATAGTCGAGGGGCTCGAAATAGTTTTTATTGAAGATTTCCACCTGATTGGTCGCGGCATCAACCCACTTAACGCCGACGTTCTGGTAAACCTTCTTCACTTCAAAATATTGAGCCTTCGGCGTGAGATCTGGGCGCATCACACCATTCATACAGAACATTCCGTCGTTGGGCTTATCGCCAAAGTCGCCACCATACGCCCAGTAGTAGGTGGTAGAGGGAAGACCTTTGACAGTATTCTTGCCGTCCACCTTATATTGCGCGTCCTGCACCTTATTCATAGCCTGGTCCACCCAGTCCCAAATGGCGCCACCCATCACATAATTGGTGCTTTCGATAGCATCCCAATAGTGCTGGAGATCGCCCACGGCGTTACCCATAGAATGGGCATACTCGGAGATATGGAAAGGATATTTGGCTTTCGTCTTACCGGAAGCTAAAGCCTGAACACCGCCCACGCTAGGATATTGGTTAGAGCCCATATCAACTATATCGTTGTTGCGCTCATACTGCACGGGGCGAGAGATATCAAAGGCCTTGATGGCGGCATAAGCCTTCTTGAAATTGTCGCCTGGGCCGGCCTCGTTGCCAAGACTCCAGATAGCCACAGAGGGATGGTTCACATCGGCGTGTACCATCTCCATGTTGCGCGCAACATGCTGATTCTGGAATTCGGGCACATGGGAAAGTGAGGGAGCCTCATAAAAGTATTCATGGCTCTCTAAGTTGGCCTCATCCTCAAGATAGATGCCATATTTGTCGCAGAGGTAGTACCAATAGGGATCATTGGTGTAGTGGGAATTACGAACGTGGTTGATGTTGGCACGCTTCATGAGCATGACTTCTTGTTCCATCTGTTCGTGGGTAATAGCATGACCGCGGTCGGGATTCGTCTCGTGGCGGTTGACACCCTTAAACTTGATGGGCTTACCATTATAGAGATAGTAGCGACCTGCCAAACCGAACTCGTCTTGACTTGCGGGGACGTCCTTAATCTCAATCTGTCGGAAACCAACATAAGTGGAGTAGGTATCGATAGTACGGCCTTTCTCGTCTTTCAGTTCGCCCACGAGAACATAACGCTGCGGGCGCTCAGCCGACCAAGGACGCACGGCCTTACCTACCGCAATCTGCGCGGTGGCCAGCATCTCGCTGCCTTTCTTCACCAGCGAAACGGGAACAGTTCCCTCCACGCCGCTGACAGGCTTAGTGGCATCACCGTAAAGTTCCACCTCGAGCAGCTTATAAGCCAGCTGGAACTTCTGATCCTTTTTGCCGAGATTGGAAACATAGGTCTTCACGTTGAGCACTGCATCCGTGTAGTTGGCATCCTTATAAGAGGGAATGGCAACTACATCGCGCACCTGCACCTGTGGCTTCGACGTGAGATAAACATTGCGGTTGATGCCCGGCAGGCGGAACATGTCCTGACTTTCGAGGAACGAACCATCGCTGTTGCGGTACACTTCCAGCGCCACAACGTTCTCGCCCTTCTTGTTGAGGTAGGGAGTGATGTCGAATTGCGCTAACGTGCGTGAGTTCTTCGAGAAGCCCACGTATTTTCCATTGATCCAGAGATAGAAGAAAGAATCCACGCCGTCGAAGTTAATATACACCTGACGACCTTTCCAATCGGCCGGCACGGAGAATGTACGACGGTAGGAGCCTACCTCATTGGGATATTTCGCTGTGAGCCAGCTGCTGGGAGCTTTGCGCATAACGCCGCCTTTCCAGTCGCCCACTGCCACATGATGGGTAAAGATGACGCGCTGATTAGAATAGATGGGCAAACCATACTTCCAAGAGCCGTCGGCCTGGCGCCCTGCCAAGTTCCAGGACATGGGCACTTCGATATTGTCCCAACTGCTTGCGTTGAAATCGGGGCGGTAGAAATCTTTTGGTCGCTCAGAAGGTTGCTTCACCCAGTTGAACTTCCACTGACCGTTCAGACTTTCGTAGTATTTAGACGCTGTAGGTTGCACGCGAGCAGCTTCGCTCTCGTTGGCAAACGAGAAGAAGAAAGCGTGCGGCATCTGCTTGTTGTACGCCACGGAGTCTGGGCTTTGCCACTCCCAGCCTGTTGGAGCTGCATCTTGCCCATAGTGATAGCCTCGCAACTGCGTTATAGCCGAAGTTTGAGCTATTGCGCCCAACGGCAGAGTCAGTCCGAGGAACACCCAAAGGTTTCTTTTTTTCATTAGATAGTATATTGATTAGTTATATATTCTTTCGGTAAATCGAAACAATGTTTGCCTTTGTCAATAATTATAAGGGCAAAGATAGCACAAAGTATCTATAATTTTCTCACAGCCTTATAAGATTTTCTCCAAAGGAGCTGCTCTCGTGTCTGTGGGACAAGTTTTTCAAAGCAAAGGGGCAGCACGCCAACAAGATATAGTAACTTTGCACTCCATAAACTTTGAAAAAGAATCCCTCACAACTATTTATGACTCCCCCTAAAGTATCCGTCGTTACAGTTTGTTACAACTGCGACAAACTACTGCAAAAAACCATCACAAACGTGCTGCGCCAGACTTACAAGAATCTGGAGTACATCATCATTGACGGAGCGTCCACCGACTCTACTGCGGAGGTGATTAACAGCTTCCGCCCGCGCCTCACAACGGTGGTGTCGGAACCCGACCGCGGTATCTACGACGCGATGAATAAGGGGGTTCGTCTGGCCACGGGCGAATGGGTCATTTTTATGAATGCCGGCGATGGCTTTGCGGCAGACGATGTGTTGCAGAGAGTTTTTGCCGAAGAACGCGCGGCAGATGTTATCTACGGCGACGTAGTGAAACGTGGTGTCATCAAGAAAGCTGAAGCGCCGCATAATGGGCACCGTATGTTCTTCTGTCATCAGAGCGCACTGACCCGTACGGCTTGTTTACGCGAGTATCCTTTCGATATACGCCACCGTATGTCGGCCGATTTTAAGTTGTTCAAACAGCTCTTTCTTGCCGGCAAACGATTTCTGCAATTAGACTTCCCGATTGCCGACTTCGATGTGACGGGCGTTAGCAACAGTCTGCGCTCGGCAGGACTCAAGGACAACATCCGCGTGATAAGCGAAGTGGACAGTCTCAAGGAGAGGTTGCGCCTTTTGCCCCGCCTCTATTTCGTCTACTTTATGTGCCGCCTGCGCGGTCGCTAACTCGCTTTTTCAAACCTACAAGAAAAGAGCAGATAGAATCAGTAAGTTATCCGTCTTCCTCATTCTATCCGCTCTTTTCTTTTTCTGAGCCACCAACAAGTTCGCACCTTTTTTTGTCGCGCACAGAGCCAGCAGTAAATATCTTTATCCTTTAGAACGTTTCGCCCCAGTCGGAGCGGTCCAGATTGCGATAGCCCACGGCTTCGGATATGGCATCAAAGCCCACCTCCTCTTGGCCAGCCAAATCGGCTATTGTGCGCGCCATTTTGAGTATTCGCTCGTAGGCTCGAGCACTGAGATCCATCTTCTTCATAGTCATGGCCAACGCTTCTCGCCCAGCTGCATCGGGTTGCGCAAAGCGTTCGATTTCGCGTGCGCCCATCTGTGCATTACAATGAATACCGGGCAAATGGGCAAAGCGTTCGGTCTGCACGGCGCGTGCCTTAGCCACGCGCTCACGTATGGCAGAACTACTCTCACCCTTGGGCGCGCATTGCAGTTCTTCAAGCGGCACGGGCGTTACTTCGATCTGCAAATCGATACGGTCCATCAGCGGACCGCTAATCTTAGACATATAACGCTGAATCATACCCTGATTACAACTGCACTTATGCGTTGGGTCGTTATAATAACCACAGGGACAAGGATTCATAGCGGCCACGAGCATAAAAGAGCAGGGCAGATTGGCGCTATATTTGGCGCGATTGATATTGATAACTCTGTCCTCCAGCGGCTGGCGGAGCGTCTCGAGCGCACTGCGCGAAAATTCAGGCAACTCATCGAGAAAAAGTACGCCGTTATGGGCCAACGAAATCTCGCCAGGCTGAAGATTGACGCCACCCCCTATCAAAGCCACGTCGGAAATAGTGTGGTGAGGACTGCGAAAAGGGCGTCGAGCGATGAGTGAGGTATTTTCCGGCAATTGGCCTGCAATGCTGTAGATTTGTGTGGTTTCGAGCGATTCGGCCAACGTGAGTTGCGGAAGAATGCCTGGAATGCGCTTAGCCATCATACTCTTGCCGCAACCGGGCGAACCTATGAGCAGCAGATTATGTCCTCCGGCGGCCGCCACTTCAAAAGCTCGCTTAGCGCGCTCTTGTCCCTTCACTTCGGCAAAGTCGAGGAGATAGTCGCTCTGTGCCTGGTAGAACTCCTCCCGCGTATTGACCTCAACGGGTTGTAGGAGCGACTGACCGTTGAGATGGTCTACGAGTTCGCTGAGTGTACTCACACCGATCACTTTCAGCTGATTGACCACACCAGCCTCCCGCTCGTTCTCGCGGGGAACAAAGAGCGTGTCGTACCCCAGGCTGCGAGCTTCGATGGCAATAGGCAGTGCACCGCGCACAGCTCGCACGGAGCCGTCGAGGCCTAACTCGCCTACAAACATCATACGCTCGAGCGTGGGACACTTAATGAGGTCGCACACTGTGAGCATGGCGATGGCGAGCGGGAGGTCGAAACCTGAGCCTACCTTGCGGATATCGGCGGGGGCAAAATTGATAGTGATATTGAGGCGGGGGAGGCACAAGGACGAATTGATGAGCGCGCTCTGCACGCGCTGCCGGCTCTCCTTTACAGCGTTGTCGGGCAAGCCGACCATAAAGAAAGGCGTTTCTCCAATAGCATCGTGCTTGGCTGGAGAGGCGTTAATTTCGACCATCACGCGGATGGCCTTCAATCCGTTTACTACGGCACTGTGAATTTGGGTAAACAAGGAAGAATATTTTTAGGATAATGAAAAGAGAAAGAGCATTAGCAGACCACACAATGGGCCTGCTGATGCTCTCACTCCATAAGTTTTGAAACGCGGCTTTCCAAATCGGCAGCCGGAATATCGCGTGCTACGACACGTCCCGCGGCATCAACGAGGATATTACCAGGAACATAGCGCACTCCCAACCTCTCGGCCACAGGTGAACGAAAGGCCTCACCGTCACAAAGTGTCGGAAAAGTGAGCGTATCGGTCTGCACGCGGTGTCGGCAATCGGGGATGCTGGTGTCCATCGAAATGGCCACTATCTGCAGCTTCTTCCCAAAGGCCCGCTGCAATCGCTTCACGTGGTTGAGCATATCAGTGCTTTCGGCCGACCAATTTGCCCAGAATACAACGAGAGCAGGCTTGCCCTTTAAGGTGGCGTTCGACACAACAGAACCATTAAGGGCGGTGGCGGAGAAAGTCTGCAACGGCATACGCGCAGAATTGGACAAGAGCGGTCGCAGTCGCACATCGAGAGGACCTATCAACGCCTTGTTAGGTTGTTTCTGTTTGAGCAAGTCGAGTAGTTGCAACGTGGTGGGAGCATCGAAATCCTTTTCCCCTGCAAAATATTCGAGAAACAGTACCAAACCATCAAGCGTTGCGGCATTGTCGCGGACATACTGGGCTGCAGCCATCCGCACATTGGAGGCAGGTTTGCTCTGGTTGGTGTGACGAAACTTTGAGAGGCGTTCGTTGCTCTCCGTCCCACTCACATCCACATCGCTCAACTTCCCGGCATCGCCCGTAATATGGATGGTGGTTCCTGGTTCGGCAACCACCAGCGTGCGCGAGAAGTTGGGATAGAGCAGCGTGAGGACTTCCGTGCCCTCCAAGGCTTTCTCATAGCGAAACTTACCGTCCTCGATGCGAACTGTATCGAAGCCCGCAAACTTTTCTCCGTCATTGTAAACGTAGAACTCGGCGTTGTCGAGATTTTTGAACTCTCCAGTGATGCGCACATGGTGTTTGTCTGGGCCGCAAGCGGTCAGAAGCACCAACGCGAGCAGGAATAAGCTGCAAAGGGAACGGCGTGTAAGCATTTATTTCGTGATGTTTTGGAAATCAGCAGTATTAAAGTAGTTGGCAAACTCCAGATCCTTAGCGGCGCGAGCCTTGAGCGTGCTGTCGAGCTTAAAGGCTTGCTCCAGATTCGCCACTACATCGGCAGCCTGATGCGTGCGGGCAGCGAGGATAGCCTTCAGATAGGCCGTTGTGGCATCAGGTTGAGGAATACGAGAGAGCGTAGTGCGCGCCTCTGTATAGTTTTTATTCAGTAGCTGAGCCAGCGCGGCGGAGTTGGTATTCACGCCCTGCAACTGTCGAGCTGCTTGCGCGTATTGTCCGCGAGCCAAAGCCAGATTGCCCAGCACTTCGCCGTAGTTGTACGCCGCAGCAGCTTGTCCCAGATAGTCCTCCGATGTTTTAGAGTCGCCTTCGGCCAACGCCACAAGGGCGAGGTTCGCTTTGGGTTCTGCTGCCTGCTCGTTTTTCTTTGCGGCTTTGGAGAAATAGTCCTTTGCAGCGGCGAGGTTGCCCTGTCCGTAAGCCAGCACACCGAGGTTGTTCGCGGCGCGATAGTCAGCGGGGAAAAGTCGGTCAGCTGTTGTGTATATCTTCTCTTTTTCGGCCATATTGTCCGTCAGTGTGGCAGCATAGAGCAGTTCTTCGATGCTGAGTTTTGAAGCATCGGCCTGCAACTGCTGTTGTATCTCGTCGTCGGTTCGTCCCACAATCAGATAGTTGACAGTAAGGCGTGAGCGACGAAGTTCGGGCAACACCTCATCAGCCAGTTCGCGGAAACCAGCAGATAGGTTTTTGATTTGCTGTTCACGCTGTTCGGGGTCTTGATACATGGAGAGCACGCGCAGAATCACCTCTTTGTCCTGAATGTTGCTCTGACTCACGAGTTGCTGGAAGCCTTCCCAGTCCTGCGCGGTATAATGGGAATTGACCTCACCTTCGAGTTTTATTTTCTTCAGCTGATTCTTCACATAGCTACCTGAAGCATCATCGCGACTCTGTGCCAACTTGGTGTTGAGTTTCTCACCGCCGTCGGGCGATGCGTAGGAACTCACCTCCACGTTTTCCAATTCCAGGCGTTTGCCGTCGGCCTTGATGTTGCGGAGAGTCTGCACAAAATCTTTCACAGAAGTAGATTGCAGTTCACTGGTGCGGATGCGGGCTTGCTGGATGAGGTATTTAATTTGTGCTTCCTGCTTTTGCTCGATGGTGTACTGGAACTTGTCCTCGCCCAAAGCGGCAGTGGCTGAAGCAGCAGTGCGGCGAAGCAGTGTGCTGGTGGCCAGTACGCCGTCGGCAATTTTCACTGCAGGGATGTCTACCTTCTTCTTTCCAACAGTGGCATCAAACGTAACGTAGAGTTCGGAGCGCAGCATTTCGTCGCGGTAGGGGAAAGTGGTGCGCAACTTATAATTGCCGCCCAACAAGTACGAAATTTCTTGATGATTTCCTTGCACCTTCTCGCCCTGGAAAATATCGCCAGTAGCAGTAGACTGCCCGCCTTGGAAATGCAATACGGGAGTGATCTTGACCACAGCGTTCTTTTTCATATACTTCTCAGGGAAACGCCCAGAGATGACCACGGGCACCTGATTGTCCGTGGCTTCGAGCGGTGAGGGATCTACTGCAAAATTCTCAGGACCCAAAGGGCCCATCTTGGAGCAGGAGGTCAGACCGAGAGTGGTGGCCAGTGCCAGAAAAACGAGAGGTTTGCTTTGCATGATTTTTCTATATTGGATGTTGTACGCAGCAAAGATAATGATTTTTTTCGTTCGTTGTTCGCAATGAAGAATACCTACCTCTGATTGTCACATGTTTCATGCACTCAGGCGGAACTATACCACAGATTTCCACCCTCATTCTTTGTTTTGAAAGCAGGCATTTGCGCATCTTCGGCCTTATGAGAAGAATCACTCCCTTCGAGCTACTCAAAAATACAATAAGGATGTCGGCTGACAGAATAAGGCTATCAGCCGACGCAATAAGGAAGCCAGCCGACAGCCTTATTGTATCCACGAATAGGCTTATGAGGTTTCTCTGTGTGGAGGGGTAAGGGAGCGGCTTCCTTATTGTGCTAATAGGCTCTCCTTGCGTTCTTTCAGTCCGAAGTATCGCGCGCTGGATTTCAAGCCATTCTCAGCGCGTTAGTTTTACGTTATTTCTTGACAGTATACGGATGTTTCGAGAAGGCATAAAAAAATCCATTCGCCAAAAGCGGGCATCCCAAGAGGGGTGGATTTTGGCGAATGGAAGAATAGGGAAGGGAATGGGTAAATATGCACTTAAGGTTTCTTCTGCGTGGGTTGTTCGCCCAACTTCTTGCAGTATTTACCACCCAACCAGCAATAGAGGCCGAGTACCACAAAGGGGATGCTCAACATCTGTCCTTGATTCAGTCCGATGGTCTCAACCATCGACAGTTCCCAAGGCTCTTGCACTTCCTTGAGGAACTCTACGAAGAAACGGAAGGCGAAGATACACGTCAAGACCCAGCCAAAGAAATAGCCCGTGCCTACTTTCGTTTTGTAGCGTTTGTAGAGCCACAAACCGACGGGGAAGAGGAACAGATAGAATAGGGCTTCGTAGAGCTGTCCCGGATGTCGCGCAAAATTTTCATGGTTCTGCACAAAGATAAAGCCCAGCGCAGAATCAGTGGGTTTGCCCACAATCTCGGAGTTCATCAAGTTGCCCAAACGGATGAAGCAGGCCGTGATGGGCGTGGCGATGGCGATGTTGTCGAGCACACGCATCAGATTGACTTTGTACTTTCTCACGTAGAACCAGAGGGCTATCATGAGGCCCAAAGTACCGCCGTGACTCGCCAAACCTGCATAGCCCGTAAACTTCCAACTGCCATCGGCAAGGTGCTTCATGGGGAGAAACATTTCGAGAGGGTTAGCCATGAAATAAGCCCGCTCATAGAACAGGCAGTGGCCCAGACGCGCGCCCAACAAGATACCCACGAAACAATAGATGAAGAGAGGGTCAAACTTTTCATCGGGCAGGTGTTGGTCCTTATAGAGCTTCATAACAACCAGATAGGCCAAAGCGAGGCCTACAACCCACATGATGGCGTACCACACTATGGGGTGACCAAACACCGTGAAGGCCACTTTGTCTGGATTCCAGACGATGGACAACAGAGTCGTGCTGTCGATTCCTTTCCCAAAGGAAAGCGGAACCACAAGAGCTTGCAGCTGCACGAGAATATGGGATAAGAAATGAATCATAATGAGATGATTTTAAGGGGAAGGGATGGGTTGAAAAAAAGACAAGTCGCACTGACCGTCCAGTCCGACTTGCCCGAAAATATCTTTTATACGTTGAAGCGGAAATACACGATGTCGCCGTCTTGCATAACATACTCCTTACCTTCGATATGGAGCTTGCCAGCTTCGCGCACACCTGCTTCCGAACCGTAGCTGATGTAGTCGTCGTACTTAATGATCTCGGCACGAATAAAGCCGCGCTCGAAATCGGTATGTATAACACCAGCGCATTGCGGAGCTTTCCAACCCTTGTGGAAAGTCCAGGCTTTCACCTCCATCTCGCCTGCGGTGATGAACGTTTCCAACTGTAGCATTTTGTAGGCAGCTTTGATGAGTCGGTTCACGCCCGACTCTTCCAAACCGGCCTCTTGCAAAAATTCTTGGCGTTCCTCGTAGGTTTCGAGTTCTGCAATGTCGGCTTCAGTCTGAGCCGCCACCACGAGGATTTCTGCCTCCTCTTCCTTAACAGCTTCGCGCACCTGCTCAACATAAGCATTGCCGCTGGCCGCACTTCCTTCGTCGACGTTGCAAACATAAAGCACGGGTTTCGACGTCAGCAGAAAGAGATTGCGCGCTGCCTGTTGCTCTTCCTTAGATTCGAAGCTAACGGCGCGGGCATTCTTGCCTTGCTCAAGCACCTCCTTGTAGGCCTTCAGCACATTATACTCAATCTTGGCGTCCTTGTTGCCGCCCATCGTTGCGAGCTTCTCCACCTTCGGCAGGCGGCTCTCAACGGTCTCCAGGTCCTTGAGCTGTAGCTCTGTATCTATAACAGCCTTGTCTCTCACAGGGTCGACAGTGCCGTCAACATGGACAACGTTGTCGTCGTCAAAGCAACGGAGCACGTGGATAATGGCGTCGGTCTCTCGGATATTACCCAAAAACTGGTTGCCTAAGCCCTCGCCCTTTGAAGCCCCTTTCACCAAGCCCGCAATATCGACAATCTCCACCGTAGTAGGGACAATGCGGCCGGGATGGACTATTTCGGCCAATTTATTAAGGCGCTCGTCGGGCACTGTGATGACGCCGACGTTGGGCTCTATCGTGCAGAAAGGGAAGTTTGCGCTCTGAGCCTTTGCATTACTCAGGCAGTTGAATAACGTTGATTTACCCACATTTGGTAAGCCAACGATACCACATTGTAAACTCATATTGTTTTATTTCATTATATTTCTGCCGCAAAGTTAGTAATTATTCGGTGATATAAGGCATTTGGGCATGGCTCTCAGAGAAGAGTCCTTCTTTCCCAAAACAAAAAGGAGTGCTCAATTCCTTTTGCAAGGCAACTGAGCACTCCCTTTAGTGGAAGAACTAAAGAATAGTTCCTATGTTTTTAGATTGTTACTGTAGTCTGAATTCCGGGGAAGAGAACGAAATAGGGGTGTATACCTACGTTGAATTTCTTCACGAAAGAACCATCCTTCTTGTAGACATAAACAAAACCCGGCTTATTGTAGCTCTTGGCATCTGCGTCGGAAGTGATGATAACATAGTTCTTGTTGAGATCCGTAAAGACACCCGTAGGAGCAGGAGCCATCTCGCGCTCCTCAAAGCGGTTCACTGATTGTCCTTGCAGGCTTGAGCCATCGAAGATCTTAACAGAAGTGTTCACCTTTCCCGTTGCCCAGTCGCTTTTTACGTTGAAGACATAGAGAAGATTGTTCAAGCAAACGATATTATTACCTTCTGCCACTTTTTTCACCTCGTCTGAAGCGGAAATACGTTGTACTTCAGCAGCAACATCAGCATAGTTACCGTTACATACTACGAACACGTTGCCAGCATTGTCCACGTCCATACGGCCGGGGTTCATACCTACAGCGATGTCTTTTGTTTTCGTGAAGGTCTTAAGGTCGATCTTTGCTACCTTCTTTCCGTTTGCATATCCGTTTGCATAATTGTAGCCGTCGGATATAGAAGCGTAGAGATAGTTATTAGCTACAACGAGACACGCAGGATTTGGACCTACCTGAATGGAATCCTTTGCATAGGTAGCAGTATCGATACGAGTGACATAGCCGTTATTGTTTGCCACATAAACGTTCTTACCGTCAGTAGTTACCCATTCTGGATCAGTTGTTGAGATAGACTTGATAATCTTCTTAGTGGAGGGATTGAGCACCCAAACCAGTTTACTTGCATACACTGAAACGTAGAGTTTAGAACCACACATCACAGCGTTCTGAGGCGTATCGCCAAGACTCTGTCCATTGGCAGCCTTGAACACGTTTGATGTAATCGTTCCGTTCCAAAAGTCGTTTGTAGTCATACCCAGTTCTAAACGATCCAATGTACCTTCTACACCTCCATAGTAGTTACCTTGGTTGAGGACAAGCATTTCCTTCTGAACCGTCACTACTTTCTGGGTCGGTCCATCATTCTCAGAACAAGAAGCCAGTGTGAGACCAGCGAACAGCGCGAGGGCTGCAATTTTGAATGTTTTCTTCATAATTTTATGTAATAATATTAAGTTGATTTCTCTGAGGCATCACCACCGCAGCAGTGCCGAGAAGCGACAGGCTCGCCCTGGCATTGGATAGCGGCGGATAACTTCGTATTGATGATTAAAAAGGTTGGTCAAATCAGCACGTGCCTCCAATTGGAAGCTACGAAAGCGAAAAGTGCGATAAAGTCCGAGATTGACATCGGCATAAGCCGGCACGCTGGTGGTGACAGTATGCTCGTTAGTGGCCCAACGCTTGGAGGCAGCGGTCATACTAACAACGGCATTGACCCACGGGTTTTCCCACGCCATAGATACCGCGCCGGAATGAAGTGGCGTATAGGCCAGTTGCTTACCATAGTCCTCCGAAGTCTTATCTGTACGATCTGTGACACGCTGATAAGTGTAAGTACCATTGCCTATGAGCTGTTGCCCATTGCGCAGCGTCCATGTGCTATGCAAAGCCACATCCAGCCCCGCAGCCCTCACCTTGCCGAGATTGACTGTGCGCCAAACGAAGAGGTTGTAGGGGATGCTGGAAATTTTGTCCCACACGCGGTTCACGTAAGCATCGGTAGTGAGCTGCACCTGCCAGCGAGCGGACAGCATCCCTGCGAAGGTGACGCCTGCGCCCAACTGCTGGGTGCGTTCGGGCTTCAAGTGGGTATTTCCGAGGTGGTAATAATAGTTTTCCGTAAAGGTGGGCACACGGAAGAACTCTTTATAGTGGGCGCGCACAAACAAATGGGCGCGCTGATCGGACATCAGTTTCCACGAAGCCGAGAGGCTCGGCGAGAGTTGGCTGGCATTCTTTGCTGCCTCTGTTCCCGCCGTGGCGTGGTTGCGGAAGATGGAGCTTACAAGGCGGCCCGTCAGTTCAAAGTGGCGGGGAGCGTAGCGCAGTGTCATACTTGTGAGCCAAGAAGTGCGCCACACGTCGTTGTCAACTTTGAGATTGGAGGTCAAATCATTACGAAACCAATCTGTAGCCAGTGCTGCTGTGAGCGTTTGCCAAACATACGATGCGCCTGCAGAAGCGTAGATTTCGCCTTGCTTATAACGCTGGTCGAGACGCCCGCCGGGGTATCGCCCAGCAATATCGAGGTATTTGCTTTCTCGCCAATCCGCTTTGCCAGCCCCGAAGAAATTCCAGCGACCATACTGCTGTTCCCACCTCAACTGCGCAAAAGCATTCTGCTCCGTGAGGTGTTCGTTATTGCCACTGACATAGAGCGTGACAGGACCCGGAAGATAACGATGATTCGTGACATAAAAAACTTTCCCTGAAAGCTGTCCGCGCCGCAAAAGGTGGTGGGCGTTGGCTTCCAGCGTCCAGTCGTTCATCTGCGAATTCAAGCGCTTCTCACGATGCGTGGCCACACCATTTTTCACCGTGAAGGGATAGGCGTTATTACCATGGTAGTAGTCAGCACTGACATTCACGGCCGTACGTCCGTTCCAATTTTGGGAGAGCAGCACACTCGGATTCCAAACTCCGAAACTTCCGTGGCGGAGTGCCACCGCGCCGTGCATACCTCGGTTCTGCGCACTGGGTTGCCAAGAGCGGAGCACGACTGTTGCCGCGCCCAACTGCCGAACAGGCACAAGGAGGTTGCCTTCATCGGCCGTGTGAAGCTCAACTCCCGCCAAACGGTCGAGAGAAAAGCGCCCCAAATCGATTTGTCCTTGCTGGGCATTGGAAACCGTCACCCCGTCGTAGACCACTGCCGTGTGCTGTGCGCCAAGTCCGCGCACGCTCACAGTTTTCAAGCCGCCCGCTCCGCCATAGTCGCGCAAATTGACGCCCGCAAAGCGGCGCAGTGCATCGGCAGTAGAGGTGACACCCATACGTCGGATAGACGCCGTGTCAAGCTTCTGCACCGGAGCAGCCGAAGCCACAGAGGCATCGGCCCGAACGCCTAAGACTTCAGCGGACGAGAGATGGCGATCTTTCCGACTTTGCGCCGTGAGCACAAAAGGCAGAAAGGCAAATGCCAAAAAGCTAAGACGAAGAAAAAACTTGTTTTCCAAGTTGGCAAGTAGTATTTACGCTCTGTTTTGCTGCGGCTGTCCCTCCTCGGGGAGCAGATGCAACCATGATAGATACGGCAGGTCTTCTGACTTACCTCTATGTGCCTCGTCTTCCCGAATAAATTTTACAACTTATGCAGTGACGCGTGTTGAGACACACAAGAAAGAGGCTTACAGCAGCGGGACTGTACGGGACTCTCACCCGTTTCCCTTTTGAGCTCTTCTCTTTATGAGCACCGTTCTGCCTGCGAAAGTACAAAGAAATTAAGAAAGATAAAAATTTTACATAAAAGAAACAGAGAAAGAGAAAGCCCCCTCCATCTCCCCCATGAGGGGGAGTGCTCAGTATTGGTTCTCGGACGGGTCGGACAAGTCAGACTTCTCGGACGAGTCAGAGCCATCCGACCAGTCAAAGAAGCTATTGCCGTTTCTGTTTGTCGGATTCGATGAGGGCTAAGAGCTTGTCGACAGCTTCTTCCTCAGCAATATTTTTCTCCACGCATACTTTGCCGCGATAGAGACTCACCTTGCCGCGAGCAGCACCCACATAGCCGTAGTCGGCATCAGCCATTTCGCCGGGCCCATTCACGATGCAACCCATGATGCCTATCTTGAGCCCCGTGAGGTGGTTGGTGGCAGCCTTGATGCGGGCGATGGTGGTTTGCAGGTTATAGAGCGTTCGGCCACAACCAGGACAACTGATGTATTCGGTGCGGGTGGTGCGCTGGCGCGTGGCTTGCAGAATTCCAAAAGCCGTGGCGTCGATGTCGGCATAAGTCATGCGTTGCGCCTTGCCCTGATAGTTGTTGAACAGGAATATACCATCTGTCAGTCCGTCGAACAGCAATGCGCCGAGATCGGCCGCCGTCTCGATTTGGAAATCTTCTTTCTCGTCGGCACTGTGAGCACTCTGCTCGAAGAATACTACAGGATTCTGGAGGTTTTCTGTCCACATTTCGTGTACCAAAGCCCGCAGTTCGCCCAGTCGATTCTGGTGATTGCTCTGCGCAATAACGACCATCTCGGGGTGGAGGCGGAGACACACTTTCACTTCCTCATTGAGGGCAGGATAGGTGAGGAATAGGAATTTGAGCGGACAAGGATTCATCCCGATGAACGGCAGCGTTTGGTCAGTATAGGCAGGGTACACTCCCTCCTCTGGCTTCCACACGTCGGCATCCACGATATAGGCCGTTTTCACACGTTTGTCAAGCGGCGGAAGTTGATGCCCCGCGTAGATATAGTCGGGCAAGAGTTCGCCAACTTCGGTAGAGCCGTTGAGACGTTCGCTGATAACCACGGGGGCATTCGTTCCACCGATGTTGAGCACGGGGCAAGTGGCGCGGCGCTCAGGCCGAACGTAATCAAAACCTGGGAAAGCCATACCCGGAATAAAAGTGTGGCCCGCGCGGCGTACCACGTGGGAGGCCAACTTATAGGCCACGGGAATTTCGTTCTCGGGAGCTTCGCTCAGACTAACGCGGATGGTGTCGCCAATACCGTCGGCGAGAAGTGCGCCAATACCTGCTGCACTCTTGATGCGGCCGTCCTCACCTTCGCCTGCCTCCGTCACGCCGAGATGCAGCGGAAAGTCCATCCCCTCCGCCTGCATGATGGAGCACAGAAGGCGCATACTGCGCACCATGACCACTGTGTTGGACGCTTTGATGGAGATGACAACATCCTTGAAGTCTTCTTTTTGACAAACGCGCAGAAACTCCATGCAGCTCTCCACGATGCCCTCGGGCGTATCTCCGTAGCGCGACATGATACGGTCGCTCAACGAACCGTGGTTTACGCCAATGCGGATGGCTGTGTGGTTAGCGCGGCAAATGTCGAGTAGTTGGTGGAAACGCGCTTCGAGACGTTTCAGTTCGTCGGCGTATTCCTCATCGGTGTACTCCAAATGTCGGAAAGTACGCGCGGGGTCGATGTAATTGCCCGGATTGATGCGGACTTTTTCCACAATGGTAGCGGCCACGTCGGCCACGTTCGGGTTGAAGTGAATATCGGCCACGAGGGGCGTGGTGTAGCCCAAGCGCGTGAGTTCGGCTTTGATGTTGCGCAGATTCTCGGCTTCACGCGTGCCTTGCGTAGTGAGACGGACGTAGTCGCCGCCTGCATCCACGATGGCCTTTATCTGGCGCACACATCCCTCGGTGTCGGTGGTTGCCGCCGTGGTCATGCTCTGAAGACGGATAGGGTTGTCGCCCCCCAGCGGCTTATTGCCCACGCGCACCTCGTGAGAATCGCGCGGCGTATAGTTGAATAGTTCTGAACCGGAATGGTATTTCATATAGATATAATAATGAGCCACGGCCCTACTTATGAGGACCTGGCTCGGTTAGAGTAAGACCGTAAAGGGTCTTATTAGTTGGTCTTAAATTCGTATTGCACATCGGCCAAATCAGCATTGGCCTTGATGATTTTTTGCTTTAAGCCTTCCTTGTATTTTGTAAGCTTCTCGGCAATTTCGGGGTCGGCGAGGGCGAGCATCTCAACAGCTAAGATGGCGGCATTCTGCGCACCGTTCACGCCCACTGTGGCAACAGGGATTCCGGGAGGCATCTGCACGATGCTGAGCAGGGCATCAAGTCCGTCGAGCATTCCCTTGATGGGCACACCAATGACGGGAACCGTTGTGGAGGCTGCAATCACACCGGGAAGAGCTGCCGCCATACCGGCACCAGCGATGATGACTTGCAAACCGCGCGCAACGGCATTTTGTGCAAACTCTTCCACCTCTTGCGGAGTGCGGTGGGCGCTCAGAGCCGTCATCTCGAAGGGGATCTCCATTTCGTTGAGAAATTTAGCGGCTTTTTCCATAACGGGCAGGTCGCTGGTGCTGCCCATAATAATACTGACTAAAGGTTCCATATCGTAATGAGTTTGAAATTCTAATGTTTGAACGACTACACCAAGAGAACACAGAAGAATCCGCAGAGGATTCCGAGGAGTGTGCCCAAGCCGATGTCGATGAGTTTGTGCTGGCGAAGGATGAGACGAGCCGTACCCACCAGTCCGCATAAGAGAATGCAGAGACAGAGCCAACTGAGGGGGTTGAAGTTAAACCAAAGCGAGTAGGCACAAAGTGCGCCGACCACGCCGCCTGCTGCCGCCGCATGAGTGCTTACCTTGATCCAGTTGTTGAGTACGGCGCAGATGATTTGCAATGTCAGAGCTCCCACGATGATGGCCAGCGTGAAGTGTGGCATATGGAGAACTATCATCAGATACAGAAGTCCGACATAGCAGGTTATAGAAAGAAAATAGGGGATGTATCGATTGACACGACGACTCAAATGATGGCGCGACCAACCATTGAGGCGGCGATAGATGTAGATGGACAAAGTGGGGAGCAGAACCGTGAAAAAATAAACCATCAGCAGAATGACCAATTTATAGCGCAGGGGAAACTGGTTCAGATAACTGAACATAAAAAGCGCTATAAAAGCCACCACGGGCATGTAGAAAGGCGAAAAAATCAGCGAAACTACCTGCGCTGTCAGGATGAGTATGCGATTGTTCATTTTCGTTCGTGTGTCAACTCTTTCTTAGGCCACTCTTGGGGATTCCCAGAAGTTCTCGATATTTCACTACTGTGCGGCGCGAAATGGGAAGACCTTTTTCTGCCATCAGCTTAGAGAGATGTTCATCGGAATAGGGTTTGTGCTTGTTCTCTCCGTCTATAATCTCGCGCAAGGCTATCTTTGCTTGTCGAGAGGATAGTTCTTCGCCGCTCTCCGAGGTAAACTGTGATGAGAAGAAGAACTTAAGCGGATAAACGCCATAGGCCGTTCGTACGTATTTACTACCTGTAACTCGACTGACGGTGGAAAAATCCACGCCCGCCCGTTGTGCTACGTCTTTCAGCGTCATCGGCACGAGAAAAGATTCGTCGTCTTCGTTGCGGAAAAAGTCTTGCTGAATATGAGCAATACTCTCCATCACATTGCGCAGCGTTTGTTTGCGACGATTCACCAGCTCGATGAAAAGTTGTGCATCGCCCACCTTCTTGCGTGCATAGATGTAGGCCTCTTTCTGCGCACGACTCAATTGGTTTCCTTTTCCGGAAAATTCGCGCACGGTATCTTTGTAGGAACGGCTCACACGCAAATCGGGCGCATCGCCGTTGTTCAAACTAATTTGTATGTTACCGTCTTCATCTATGCTCAAGTAGAAGTCGGGTATTACCGTTGGAGCGATTTGTGAAGCAGACTCGTTGAGCCCGCTGCCCGGTTTCGGATTCAGATGAAGCAACACCTGCATGGCAGCTTCCATTTCTTCCTGACTGATGCCCAAACGTTGGCGGATATGCGCCCAATGGCGCAGACTGAAATCCTTATAATAATCGTTGATGATGCGCAGAGCGATGGACTTCGCAGGTGATTTCAGCTCAGGGTCTTCCAATTGTATGCGCAAACACTCCTGCAAATCCTTGGCACCAATACCGCGCGGCTCGAACGTTTGGAGCAGGCGTACCATACGCTCCACGTCCTCATCTTCAGCATCGATATTATGATAGATGGCCATTTCGTCCGTCAGGGTGTAGACATCTTTACGTAAATAGCCGTCATCATCAAGACTACCGATGAGATATTCCATAATGGCACGCTCACGTTCGCTGAGATCTTGTTCGCCAATCTGGCGATACAGCTCATCGTAGGCATTGCTCTGCTCGCTAATTTGGATCTCGCGCTCTTCTTGCGCATTGTTCTGACGCACAAGATAGTCGGGCACATCGTCCGCACTCAGATAGTCGGCCGTTTGATCATCCATCTCGGGCAGTTCCATATCGCCCAGCTCACCGTCTGTTTCTTCCTCGTGGTTGTCAGTATCGGGTTGAACATCTTCGGGGTCTTCGTCACCACCAGCTTCTTCGAGAGCTTCGTTGTCGTCCATCTCATTGCGAACACGCTCCTCAAGGTCCATAACAGGAAGCTCCAGCAGTCGAGCAAAAGCCACCTGAACGGCACTTAGCTGCTGCGTTTGTTCCTCTTTCTGTGTTTGTACGAGCTTCTGCGACATAATCCTGAATCTTTTCTGCAAAAATACAGATTTTTTTGTGAACCTTACAATCTTCCACCCTTTCCGCTCTGAAACTTGCAGCTACCTGCTCTTCCTCCACATCAATAGGGCGATACATTCCTCTCTGTGCCACAGAAAAAAATATGTTTTTTGTGTTATTTAAAAGTTTCCTTATATTCGCAGACGTATAACTCTTAATACTTGCAACTTTACGTTCTAAAGAATCGACAAGCGAGCAAGATATTCTTTAACAGATTCTATTTACCTGCCCGACTTCCCGATACGGCACTCCTAAAAAGCAGAAAAACGAGGAGACAAAAGGGGGAAGCAAAAAATTTATGAGCAAAAAATTACTCAAGAATCTCTGTGCTGTGTTCCTTGCAGGATTCATGGCCTTGTTACTCCTTCCGCAGTCCGCTCAAGCACAGAGGAAAGAAGCCTATGTTGTAAAAAGCAGCGACAAGAAAACGCTGACGTTCTACTATGATGCTCAGAAATCCTCGCGCACGGGAACTGTGTGGGGAATTGGCGAGACGAAGCAGGATGGTGATGTTATTCTTCCTGCTTGGGCTGTAACACAGAACACATCTGAACCAGACGTTACTACTGCTGTTTTTGATATTTCTTTCAAGAACTTTCTCCCGAAAACCACTGAGAACTGGTTCTTCGACTTCACGAATCTGGAAGAAATAAAGGGTTTAGAAAATCTCAATACATCTGAAGTAACTATAATGTCTGGTATGTTCATCGGTTGTAAAAAACTCTCGCAACTCAATCTCTCTAACTTTAATACGAAGAAGGTAGTAAGTATGAGAGAAATGTTTTATGGGTGCTCGAGTTTAACTTCTCTCAATCTCTCCAACTTCAATACGGAGAAGGTGCAAGACATGAATGGTATGTTTGAAAGCTGCTCGAGCTTAACTTCTCTCAATCTTTCCAACTTCAATATAAAGAAGATGCAAGATATGAGTGGAATGTTTGCTGATAACACCTCTCTACAAACTATTTATTGCAATAATACTTGGACTTGCGCACTATCTGATGAAATGTTCTATAATTGTACAAGTCTCAAGGGTGCAGTGAAATACAATGCAAACAAGGAGGATGTTTCAATGGCTAATCCTAATACAGGATATTTCACGAAGAAATAACAAAGTGGAAGTTGCCAGTGACAGCCAACAGCGATACAAGCACTACGGCAGTTTATTCTTCCAAATAACATCGCCTCAACAAGCTACAGCGCGGGCTAAACATCGTCCGCATGAACAACGGAACTACGCAGAAGGTTCTGCACAAATAGAGTTCTCCCTACAATAAAACTTTCCCCACAAACTGCTCGCTACGAGTAAGTTTGTGGGGAGTTTCTTTTAGTATGAAAAACACAAGCGCACATAGATTTCAATAAATATTACGCTCTATTCATGCTATCCGAGCCATAGCATCACAATGAGTTGAGCTATGATGACACGTGCGAACAAACCGAGGGGATAGACCGTGGCATAGGCCACACTGGCTTGATCGCCTTCTTCTGTTGAATTGATATAGTCCAGCGCGATGGGGTTGGCCATTGCTCCACAGAGCATACCGGCTGCAGTGGTATAAGAGCGTTTGAACCATTTCACAGCTATAATGGCCATGATAGCCACAGGCACAACGGAAAGAAACACACTATAACCAATCCACGAAAGTGCGGCGGGACGCATAACGGTCTCTACAAATTTTGGCCCTGCATCAAGTCCCAAACAAGCCAGATAGGTGCTCAAACCAAGAGATCGAATGAGCAAGTTGGCAGAGTTGGTCACATAAGCCACCATGTGGAAGCGCGGACCAAAAGCACCAATCAGAATGCCCATCACAACAGGGCCACCAGCAAGGCCGAGGCGCAGCGATAAGGACATACCGGGGATGGCGATGGGCAGATAGCCTAAAGCTAAGCCTAAGACCATACCTATGAAGATAGTCACCATATTCGGTTCGTCGAGGGCATGGATTGTATTGCCGAGTTCTTCAGCCACTTTCTTGCAGCTCTCAGGTGAACCTACCACCGTCACGCGGTCGCCCACACGCAACACAAGGTTGGGTTCAGCCATGAGTTGAATATCGCCACGCTTCACACGAGAAACATTCACGCCGAAGCGATTGCGCAGGTGAAGTTGTCCGAGATGCTTTCCGTTGATATGGCTCCGAGTGATGAGGATACGCTCGCTCACAAGTGTCGTGTCCAAGGTGTTCCAGTCTATGTCGCTCTTATTCCAGTCCTTCTCATCCACTTTTCCGAAAAGGATAGTGAGGGTTTCAACATACTTCGGTTGGGTGATAACCAGCACGCGGTCGCCTTCCTCCAGCGGGGTCTGCCCCGTGGCCAGAATAACGCGATCTTTCCGCCAGATACGACTCACGATGAAATGCTTATCTGCGAGTTTTGCACACTCTATGATAGTTTTCCCGAAGATTGCGGGATTACTGATTTCAAAAGAGGCGATGTAGGCCTCATCAGGGTCGCGCTTCACTGTGTTTTTCGGATTCTCATGCAGATAGCCTTTAACGAGCATCAGAGCAATGATAACGCCCACCATACCTATGGGGTAGGTCACAGCCAAGGAGAGAGCAGCGTCCAGTCCGTCGCCAGGATGGTGCATCTGGCTCAGAGCTTGCTGTGCAGCCGCCAGAGCCGGCGTGTTGGTTGTGGCACCACAGAGCACTCCCATCATTTCGCCCAAGGGGCTCCATCCGAGGAAGATAGGAACAAGCGTGGCGATAGTGCCAACAAAGATGAGCGTCAAGCTAAGTAAGGAAAGTACTGTTCCGCCAGAGCGAAACGAACTCATGAAGCCAGGACCTACTTGCAATCCTAATACATAAACAAAAATGATAAGTCCGAAATCCTCCGCATAGATCAACATTTCGTGGTCAATAGTGACACCCAGTCCTCCGAGCAAGATGCCCATGAAGAAAACCCAAGTGACACCGAGTCCGATACCCTTGATTTTGAATTTCCCTAACGAAAGGCCGATGGCGCAGCAGAGCGATATGACGGCCACAGCTTTGATTGCCGGCACGTCAAACACAACCTTGTCAAGCCATTGTAAAAAGTCCATAGTGTATAGTTGCGAAAGATTATACATCAAAGACGGCCTCCCACTGTATTTTGCAGAGCGCGGCCGTAATAATCTCTTTTAATGAGGGGCGAAGTTACGGTAAGACACTCGAAATAGCAAATCTACAGTATAAAAAGGCGTCTTTCTCCCTATCTTTATCAATATTCATTGCCGTTTTGCCACCAGGAATCGTTATGGTGGGTGAAAAGTCCAACATTTCCTATTCTTTCATCTCTTCGCTGAAGATGCGTGTGAGGAATTGGGAGGTGGTGAGCGACAAATCCTTCTTTGTCACTTCTGCGCTAAGCTGTTCTTCCTTGGAAAGCCCTGCGGGATGAATGCAGAGAACTTCTCGAAAACCCGCCTTCAGCAATTCTTCACGATTGGAAACCTCACCGGCGAGCAAGCAACAAGGCACATGTGCTTTCTGTGCCCGTTGGAGTACGTGCCAAGGTAGCTTCCCCATGAGCGTTTGTTTATCAGCAGAACCTTCGCCCGTAATGACCAGTGCAGCATCCCTCAAGCGGGTGTCGAAGTCAAGTGCATCGAGCAACAAATCTGCTCCCGACTGCATCTGCGCACCGAAGTACTGCAAAAAGGCATACCCCAATCCGCCTGCTGCTCCTGCACCAGGTAGCATCGAACAATCGTGTCCCATCCTTCGGGCGGCATGCTGTGCCAAACGTTGCAAACGCGCATCGAGGCGCACCACTTCGGCGGGCGTAGCTCCCTTTTGTGGGGCAAAAACAGCTGCAGCTCCTTGCGGCCCATAAAGCGGATTGCGGACATCACTGGCCAACGTCCAACTACATTCATTGCGCCAGCGAGGGAGATAAGTGTCGAAAAAGGCTGCTGGGCCGGCATGAACATAGAGTGCCTTGAGCATACCGAAACCTCCATCTGTTGTAGCTGTACCTCCCAAGCCGATAATGAAGCGACGGGTACCGCGCTCAAAGGCATCGATGAGCAATTCGCCCACTCCATACGACGTACCGCCCACGGCATCGCGCTCGTTACTCTCCAGCAGCGACAGTCCGCAAGCTTGGGCCGTTTCGATGATAGCCATATCGCCCACTAAGCCGTAAGCAGCTCGAATGGGGCGCATGAGCGCATCGTGACAGTTGCAACTCACTTGCTCCGCACAATAGGCTTGACAGAATGCGCAGAGCATACCGTCGCCGCCATCGCTCACATTGAGCACCTCTACCTTTTCCTGCTCCGCTCCCTCTGCTGCTGCCTTCCCCACTTCAGCGGAAGAGAGACAACCTTTGAACGAATCAAAGGCGAAGATGATTTTGTGGGTTGTAGTCATATATATATAAAGGAGTAAAAATAAAAGCTACAAGGCGTAGACATCAATGGGGTAGGAGCGTCGGCGGCCTTGCAGCTTATAGAAGTTGAAAAATAAGAGAGGAGGATCGTTATTTCAGCGTTGCCTGATAGATAATATCGGCAGCTTGCGCGTTCTCCTTGATATAATCATGAGCAGCATCGCCCGCTTTCTTCAACAGAACAGGTGAAGAGAGATACACGTCTAAAGCTTCGTCGAGATCCTCTTGATCATGTATTTCTATACAGCCGCCACTCTTCAGCAAGTCTTGCGCTTCCTTGAATTTCTTATTGTTAGGACCAATGATAACAGGGACGCCGTAGACTGCCGCCTCCGGAACGTTGTGGATGCCTACTCCAAAACCTCCTCCCACGTATGCCACCGTGGCATAGCGGTAGATACTTGCCAGCAGGCGGTAGCAATCAATGATGAGGCAGTCAGCATCTTTCACGCGCTCCGTATCTGTCTGCGTATAGCGGGCATAAGGACGTTTGAGTTTGCTGATGATATCTTGAATATGTGCCTCGCTGACCACATGAGGAGCCAGAACGAGTTTCAGATTTGGGTGTTCGTTGAAGTACTTAATAAGGAGATTCTCATCGGGTTCCCAACTGCTACCAGCTATGAGTACTGGATTTTTCGGCGCATCGGGGAGCTGTGATTCTTCGAGGCGTTTGGTCTCATTGATTTCGGTTTTTGTGCGTCCCACAAAAGCTTCCACGATGGGCAGAGGCTTTGCGCCCTCCTTGATGTCTCGAACGCGTGCAAAGCGGGTATCGCCAGCCACAGTCACCCTATTGATGCCATACTTATTGAGCAAGATTTCCGAATCGCGGTTTTGAACAAAGAAATGGCTGATGCGGCGCAGACAATGGCCGTAGCCACGACCGTACCAACGGAAGAAGACCTGATTGGGGCGGAATATACTGGAGACACTATACACTGGGATGTGGTGATGAACCAGTACTTCAATATAGTTGCGCCAAAACTCGTATTTGATAAAGAAAGCCTTCTCGGGGCGAGCAGCACGAATGAAGCGACGTGCATTCAGAGGCGTATCGAACGGAAGATAACACACTACATCGGCATAAGGGTAGTCCTTGCGCACTTCATAGCCCGAGGGAGAGAAGAAAGTAAGCAAAATTTTCTTCTCTGGGTGTTCTCGTTTGAGACGTTCCATGAGCGGACGGCCTTGTTCAAACTCGCCGAGCGATGCAGCATGGAACCAAACGTAAGAATCCTGTCCAATTTTCTCTTCGAGTATTTTCCAGGTGTTTTTCTGGCCTCTCACCAAAGTTCGCGCTTTCGTGTTAAACAGCGCGAAGATTTTAGCACAGATGGCGTATAGATAGATGGCAAATGTGTACATGCGGAGCAAATAATATGAATAATAAAGTCTTCTCCATCTTCCCTATGCGTGTGGGGCGATGAGATGCCCTAATGGGCAGAAACCTGTTGTTTCACTTCTGCTGGCGAGCATTTGTGCCACTCTGGTTTCAACCGCTTCTCCAGATAGTGGAGATGGAGCAGACTCTTATTGTTTACTTCAACACCTCAATGGCACGGCGCATTCGCGCAAGGGTTTCATCTTTACCAAGGAAGGTGCTGATTTCGTACATATGCGGACCTTTGCCTTCACCAACGAGCGTCAAGCGCCAAGCGTTCATGATGTTACCCATCTTGTAGTCGTTCGCCGTTATCCAAGCGTTGACGGCCGCTTCCTGCGTTTCTTGAGAGAAATCGGGCAGTTGTTCGAGCAAATCGGCCAATTCTGTCATACATTTTGCCGAATCTTCTTTCCAACGTTTCTTCACCGTTTTCTCGTCATATTCGGTCGGAGCAACGAAGAAGAAGCGACAGAGCGGCCACAGCTCCTTGATGAAGTGGACTTTCTCTTTCATCACGTCAACCACCTTTGTTACGCGTTCCATTGGGGCTTCGATACCGTTTTCGCGGAGTATCTTGTCGAAACTCGGAGCCAACTTATCGCTCGCTGTGCTAAGGAGATATTCGTGGTTGAACCATTGTCCTTTCACATAGTCGAAGCGGGCACCAGATTTGGAGCACTTCGTGATGTCGAACTGCTGTATGAGGTCGTCCATAGAAAGGATTTCTTGATCAGTACCGGGGTTCCATCCTAAGAGTGCCAAGAAATTGATGACAGCCTCAGGCAGATAGCCGCTCTCGCGATAACCGGAGCTGACTTCGCCCGTTTTGGGATCGTGCCATTCTAAGGGGAATACGGGGAAACCCAGTTTGTCGCCATCGCGCTTACTGAGCTTTCCGTTGCCCGTAGGTTTCAGCAGTAGCGGCAGATGGGCGAAACGCGGCATAGAGTCCTGCCAGCCGAAAGCTTCATAGAGCAAGACATGGAGCGGTGCACTCGGAAGCCACTCTTCACCGCGAATCACGTGGCTAATCTCCATGAGGTGGTCGTCCACGATATTGGCGAGGTGGTATGTAGGCAGTTCGTCGGCGCTTTTGTAAAGCACTTTATCGTCCAAGATACTGGAGTTGATTTTCACATCCCCGCGGATGAGGTCGTCAACGTGAACTTCCACGTTTGGCTCTACCTTGAAGCGCACGGTGTACTGCGCACCGTCGGCGATGAGGCGTTCTGTTTCCTCCTGCCCCAATGTGAGCGAATTGCGCATCTGCATACGCGTGGAGGCGTCGTACTGGAAGTTACTGATTTCTTCGCGCTTTTTCTCGAGCTCTTCGGGCGTATCGAAGGCGATATAAGCCTTTCCTTCCGTCAGCAGTTGGTCTACATATTTCTTATAAATGTCACGACGCTCACTCTGGCGATACGGCCCTTTGTCTCCTCCGAAGCTAACGCCTTCATCGAAATGGATACCAAGCCATTTGAAGCTCTCGAGGATATAATCCTCAGCTCCTGGAACAAAGCGGTTGGAGTCGGTGTCTTCTATACGAAAAACGAGTTCTCCTCCGTGTTGGCGAGCAAACAAATAATTATAAAGAGCGGTACGTACGCCACCGATATGAAGAGGTCCTGTAGGACTCGGCGCAAAACGCACGCGGACATTCTTTTCTGCCATGTTTCTTTCAGTATTTTTATATTTAATTGCAAAAATACATATTTAGATTTTAGAAAACAAAATAAGCGGAGGTGAATCTGTCTTTTTGACACATAGAAGAAGGTAAAAATATAAAAATACGGTTCCACTTTTTGCGTTGGGTAGTCTTTACAACTAATAAGTTCTTTTAAGAACTATAAAAGCGCATAAGCATGGGCTTTTCTGTATCTTTGCGCTGTTCTTTCTGACAAGGGCTGCAAAACAAAACAGATTTGAGGCAGGCATGAGGGGCTTTATTGTGTGGGCAACACAGCAGGAGAAATCCGCCACTTCCCCTTACACTCCTCACCATGTCAGTATTTTCAAAATAAAATTTATAAACAATCAAACAAAAACAATTATCAAGTATGAAGAAAATTCTTACAGTGTTCCTCTGCATGCTTATGAGCATCAGCATGGCAACGGCTAAAACGCCTAAAAAGAAGCAGGTAGTGACTAAGACGTATGTAACTGACATTCGTTGCGAGAACTGCGTGAACAAAATCAAAAAGAACGTTGATAAACTCGGTAAGGGTGTTAAAGACGTACAGGTGAATCTCGAGAAAAAGGAAGTGAACGTGACTTACGATGCAAGTAAGACCAACGACGCTAACATTATCAAAGGTTTCTCTGACATGAAGGTGCAAGCTCAGGTGAAGGGCTGCTCAGCGCAGCACTCAAAGTGTGGAGACGCTGCTTCTAAGAAGTGTGGCGACTGCAAGGGCAAAGCTGGAAAATGCGATAAGTCGGAAGCTCAAAAGGGCGGTTGCGACAAGGAAAAGAAAGGTGAATGCCACAAAGCTGAGGCTAAGAAGTGCGACGGCCAAAGTGGTGCCACTGAATGCAAAGAGAAAGCTGGTGAATGCAAAGAAAAAGCTGGTGAATGCAAAGAAAAAGGTGATTGCTGCAAAAAGAACGGTGGTCACTGCAAGAAGGCTGAAGCAAAGCAGGCATAAGGCACTGCAAAGCCACAATAAGGTATCCCCTTCGCTCTCCCTTTCCCAGGAGAAAGCGAAGGGGCTTTTTGTATTCCAAAACTGAAATATTCTTCAACAGAACTGCCGACGGGTCCGACTTTTCCGATCTGTCCGGCAACTCCTAAAATATTCTGGAAAATTGACAGGAGCTATTTTTCTAAACTCTTGAGAAAATTTCCAGTCTGCGCCACTTGCTGAATTTTACGAGCCTTTTTTGCTTCCTTAGAAGATAAAAATGGCGCGAAATCCTGCAAGTGGCGCAGATTTTATAAGACCATCTCCTTTTTTCGCTCCTTTTTGGTGAAAAGTTTCTTTGTTCTCTCCGTCAGTTTCCTTATTGTGTCGGCTGACTTCCTTATTCTGTCAGCGAATGCAATAAGGAAATCTGCCGACAGCTTTATTGTATTGATGCGTGAGAAAGGGACATTGTTCGCGCTCTCCCTTTCGTGCGCGGCTTTGTGGGCTTCGTGGGAGGAGAAAAGAGGGAATCCTATTGATGTTTTTAGCCCACGAAAGGACACGAAAAAGGCGAAAGGACACGAATCAGTATTGGTTCTTGGACAGATCGGACAGGTCTGACCCGTCCGACTTCTCCGACCCGTCCGAGAGCCAAATCCGAGCACTCCCCCTTATGGGGGAGATGGAGGGGGCTCTTCTCCTGACCCACTTGAGCTTCCCAACAACTGCCAAGAACAGCCAAAGCATAAATTTATCCTTTCTGCTGGACCTTTTTCTTAAAAACTATGTAAATTCGCAGCAAGAATCAAATTGTCAGCAAGATGAAAGTACTACTGGTGAACACCTCGGAGCAGACAGGCGGCGCAGCCATTGCTGCATCTCGCTTGATGCACGCCCTCAACAACCACAATGTGCAGACACAAATGCTCGTACGCGACAAGCAAACGGACAACCCGAACGTTTTCACAGCTCGGAATCCGCTCATGCGGGCTAAATTTGTGGCCGAACGGGCTGAGATCTTCGCCATCAACCGCTCACGCGAAAACCTCTGGGCTATCGATGCGGGCACACATGGTATGGACATCACTAAGTTGCGCGAATTTGAAGAAGCAGACCTCGTCCACCTCCATTGGATAAACCAAGGGATGCTTTCCTTGGGCGATTTGGCAAAAATCCTCAAGACAGGGAAGCCCGTGGTATGGACAATGCACGATATGTGGCCCATCACGGGCATTTGCCACCATGCCAAAGAGTGTGAAAACTGGCTGTCGCACTGCCACGACTGCCGACTGCTGATGCGCCCTAATGAGCGCGACCTTTCCTACCGCGTGTTTGAAAACAAAATCAACACTTATGCGCAGGGAAAGATACATTTTGTGGCGTGCAGCGAATGGCTCTGCAAGCTGGCTTATCAAGCTCCGCTGACGAAGGGGCACGAGGTGGTGAGCATACCGAATGCTATCGACACCAAGTTCTATGTGCCAGGCGACAAGCAGGCGGCGCGCGAACGCCTCGGACTTCCGCGCAACAAACGCTTGCTGCTCTTCGTGGCTCTCAAAGCTACGGATAAGAACAAAGGTATCGACTATCTCATCAAAGCCACCCACATCATTGCCGAACGATACCCAGAATGGATCAGTCAGCTGGGAGTGATTCCCGTGGGCCTTGAAGCCGAAACGCTGAAAGACGCGTTTGCTTGCTCCTGCTTCCCACAGGAATATGTGAAAGATGCAGCGCGCATGCGCGACCTCTACCAGGCTGCCGACCTTCTTGTGATGCCTACGCTGATGGACAACCTGCCCAACACCATTGTGGAAGCGCAGGCTTGTGCCTTGCCGTGTGTGGGTTTCAACATTGGCGGCTTGCCTCAGATGATTAAAGACGGCCTTAATGGCTACTTAGCGCGCTACAAAGATGCAGACCACTTCGCGGAGCTTACTCTTAGCACGCTCATCGACGAACATTACCAGAATTTCTGCCTACGCGCGCATCAAATGGCGGAAAGTACATACAGCGAGCAGGCTGTGGCTGAGAAACACATACAGTTGTATGAATCGGCCGTGGCTTCCTGCGCGCCCTCTCTATAATAAAACATTGCGCGCCACAAAGGCCGTGGGAGGACATCTCCGCTTTTCTTCATCAAAAAATATAGCATCTTGGCCCACAGGCTTATTGCCTGAAAAATCAGAATCGAAAAAGGGCTACTCATTTATATATATGGCTCGACTACCCCTAAAGATAACGGTCATCACAGTGACTTACAACGCTGGCGAACTTGTAGATAGGACGTTCAACAGTGTAGAGGAACAGGATTATCCTTATGTGGAACACCTCGTCATTGATGGTAACTCCACGGACGATACGCTGGAGAAATTCCATCATTATATGGAGCGTAACTCCAATGCGGCCGTGCGCCACGAACTCAACTGTCTTAGCGAGAACGACAATGGCATTTACGACGCCATGAACAAAGGTTTGGCGTTAGCTACAGGTCGCTACATCGTTTTCCTAAATGCTGGCGACAAATTTCATGCAAAAGATACGCTCTCCTGTATTGCCCGCGCCATACAGGAGGAACAAAAGCAACCTGCTGTAGTTTATGGCGATACACACATCGTGGATAGTTTCGGCAATTTCCTACGTCGCCGCCGACTCACGCCACCGGAAAATCTGTCGTGGGAGGACTTCAACAACGGAATGCTGGTGTGCCATCAGAGTTTCTATGTCCGCGCCGATTTGGCTAAGGAGCTGCGCTACAATCTGGAGTACCGATTTTCGGCCGACTTCGATTGGACCATCCGTATCATGCGCGAAGCGGAACGCCGTAAGCTCTCACTGCTCAACTCTCACCTCGTGCTAACGGACTACCTCAGCGAAGGCATGACCACACGCAACCGCCGCCGCAGCCTCTTTGAGCGTTTCCACATCATGGCCCACTACTACGGCTTGGGCACTACTGTGGCCAAGCATCTGTGGTTTGTGGTTCGCGCCTTGATTCACTAATAGAACGTATGAAACCTTTCACCAAAGAAGAGGCCTATAATTGGGCCGCAACGCGCTGCGCACAAAAAGAATACTGCCGCATGGAACTGATGCAAAAGTTTATGCAGCGCGGACTTTCACGCCCCGACTGTGAGGAAGTTCTTGAAAAACTGGAGCGCGAAGGCTTTGTGGACGAAGCCCGATATGCTCGCGCTTTTGTACACGATAAGACGCTCTACAACCATTGGGGGCGTATGAAAACACGGCAGGCGCTGGCCATAAAAAATATCGCCAACGAGCATATCGAACAAGCCTTGGCTACAATCGACGAAGAGGAATACCAACAGATACTCCGCAAACTCCTACTGACCAAAGTACCTACCATCAAAGCCGCAACCGACTACGAATGCGCACAAAAGCTCCTCCGCTTTGCAGCAGGAAGAGGCTTTGAGGCAGACTTAGTGTTTCGCGTGATGGGAGAAGACTAACGGAAAACACAAGGCATGAGCGTATAGGTCATTCTATTCCTCTTCGCCACCCCATACTCCTATCATTCAGGCACATCTACAAGAAAGAACAACAAATATGCTTTCTTTCTACATCCTTCAAGAGAAAGAGAAAATTTATCCCCTAATAATCTTTCTCTTCTCTACGTATTTACAAAACTTTTCTATAATTTTGCGCGGTCGGAAAGACTAATCCTTTCACGACGTTATTGGCGGGCTCAGTCCGCTTTCATTTAGTGTCAACAATTTTATCTAAACCATCCGAAGCTATGCGCAAATTCTTAGTTTCTTTCTTCTTTGCAGTTATCTGTGCCACTGGAGTTATGAACGCTCAACTGCCGTCCGTCACGCTGAAGGACATCAACGGCAAGACAGTGCAGACCGATACACTTTCAAACGGCGGAAAACCATTTATCATTGACTTCTTCGCCACTTGGTGTAAACCTTGCAACCGAGAACTCACCGCTATCAGTGAAGTGTATGAGGACTGGGTGGCAGAAACAGGTGTGAAACTTTTCGCTGTCTCTATCGACCAGGCGCAGAACATCAACAAAGTGCGCCCCCTCGTTGATCAACACGGATGGCCCTATGAGGTGCTGCTCGATCCAAACGGCGACTTCAAGCGCGCCTTGGGCATACAGATGATTCCCTACGTTATCGTGTGCGACGGAAAAGGCAACATCGTCTACAAGCACAATGGCTACACGGAAGGAGCCGAGGCAGAACTCATTGAGAAAGTCAGAGAACTCATTAAATAAAAGCAAGCGACTCCCACAATATGAAAAAGAAACATTTGCTTCCAGCTGTTGCACTCCTGGCCCTGCCCGTTTGTGCACAGGAGATGGAAAACGATGGACACTATAATCCCTCGCTGAGCGGTAGTGTGCAGAGCGATATGCTTGTCCCACAAGGCACGCAAAGCGATGGTTCTCACGAGAACTTCCGTACTAACACCTACTTGGACCTCAACTTCATGAGTAAGTTTCTGGATGCTGGCGGCCGCTTTTCCTATCTGGATCATCCGCTGCCGGGATTTGAGAAAGACTTCAAAGGCTGGGGCGTTCCCTACTTCTATCTGAAAGCAAAATTCCGCAATGTGGAGGTGACGGGCGGTAACTTCTACGAACAATTTGGTTCGGGCTTCATCCTGCGCACCTATGAGGAGCGCTCGCTGGGTATCGACAATTCGCTCTTTGGTGCACGAGCCATCGTGAAGCCTATCAAGGGTGTTCGCTTGAAGGGGCTTGCGGGCCGCCAACGCCGCTATTGGAACTACAACCACGCTTGGCTGGCTGGTGCAGACCTCGAACTTAGCATCGACCAGTGGGTGAAAGCGCTGGAACAGAGCGGCACTTACCTGACGCTCGGTGGCTCCTACCTAAATAAGCGCGAAGGAGCCGACGAGGACGGCAGCGTTTTCTACGATGCAACCCATAAACTGAATTTCCCAGCTTCGGTCGACGCGTGGGACGTTAGGGCTAATCTGCAAAAAGGACCTTTTAGCCTCTTGGCAGAATATGCCCAGAAAACACAAGATCCCTCTTTCGACAACGGATATATATACCGAAAAGGATATGCCGCTATGCTATCGGCGTCCTACTCAAAGAAAGGTTTCAGTGTGTTGGCGCAAGCCAAGCGCACAGACAATATGTCGAGCCGTTCGCGCCGACAAATGAACGGCTCGTCCAGCTTTATCGACCACATGCCGGCATTTACCTACGAACACACCTATACGCTGGCGGCACTCTACCCCTATGCCACACAGTTGGCCAAAGGCGAGTGGGCTTACCAAGGACAAGTGGGCTACAACTTTAAGCGTCGCACGCTGTTGGGCGGTAAGTACGGTACGGGCCTGCAGGTAAATTTCTCCCACATCCATTCCATTGCTAAAAACCCACATGGTCTCGCAGGAATTGCGGGAACTGCCGGCGGTCGCGGTACTGACGGCTACGGTTCGGCCTTTTGGAAATGGGGCGATGAGACTTATTACCAAGATTTCAACGTTCAGCTGGACAAACGCCTCACGCGCAATTTCAAGCTACATTTGATGTACATGAACCAGCTCTACAACAAGACAGCTGTAGAAGGCGAGGGCGGAAAGATACGTTCCAACATCTTCGTGGCAGATGCTAAATACCAGTTCTCACCTAAGACAACGCTACGCGCAGAAGCACAATATCTCACGACGCCAAACGATGAAGGCGACTGGGCATTTGGACTGCTCGAACTTTCGTTAGCACCCCACTGGATGTTTACGGTAAGCGACGAATACAACGTGGGAAAAACTCACAAACACTATTGGAACTTGCTGGCAACCTATAATGTAGGCTCTCACCGCATCCAAGCTGGCTATGTACGCACACGTGCTGGCTACAACTGCTCGGGAGGTGTCTGCCGCTATGTTCCTTCCTACCAAGGATGGACCGTTTCTTACAACTACAACTTCTAATCTCCTGAAGGATAGAAACCGCGCATTTATGAAAAGAACATTATTATATATAATAGGAGCTATGCTGCTGTTCAGCGCTTGCTCTACACAGATTGACGAAGACCAGCGACTCACCTACGTGAAGCCCGCAGCTGTGGGCAAAAACGTTCTGCTCGTCGACTTCACAGGGCAGCGCTGCATCAACTGCCCCAAAGCCTCCCACGAGATTGAGAAAATCCAGGAGCAATACAGTGCCGACACGGTTATCGCTGTCGGAATGCACTCTGGCCCGCTCGGATTTCGTGGCAACGCAAAGACAGTGGGCCTTAGCACTACTACGGGCGACAACTACTACCGCCAATGGAACATCGAATACCAGCCGCAAGGCGTTATCGACTACTTAGGCAAGAGCGACTATACGGCGTGGGCGGGCATCGTCCACGAACAGCTCAAGCAGACCGCTCCCCTCAACATTAAAATTGATGCCAAGACCAACGGCACAAGCGGCAGCGGTAGCATCTCCCTTGAAGGCCTCGACGGGAACATACAAGGCAAACTGCAACTTTGGGTTGTCGAGGACAGTATCACCGCACTCCAAATGATGCCTGATGGAACAACGAACCGCAACTACCTTCACATGCACGTTTTCCGTACTGCCGTCAATGGCGAAGCTGGAGAATCCGTCAACGTGAAGGAGGGAGAAACCACTACCATCAACTTCTCCACCGATTTTGCCGTAACGTGGGTTCCGCGCCACCTTTGGCTCATCGCTTTTGTGTACAACGACCGCGGTGTACTTCAAGTGAAACGCGCAGCCTTTAAGGCAAATTGAGCGACTCCGTACTATCACTCTTCGCTCCATAAGAGAGAATCATCCATACGCCTAAACATAAAAACAATACGTCTATGAAGAAAATTTTTACGCTTATCTTAGCTCTCTTCGCAACCTATAGCGTGAGCTACGCGCAGTCGGGCGCTGACGAACTCGACGAGACTTTCAAATTCGTTACTGCAGACGGGACAGAAGTTCCTAATGGCTCTACGTGGACAGTCAATGTGGCTGAGCAGAACGACTTTGGCACCACACAAATAAAGTCGGGACTCTTTCTGAAGAATACCCTCGACGAAAAGGTAGGTGCACAAGTGACGCTCGATGTCCAAAAGCTACCAAACGGTAACATGCTTTTCTGCATGCTCGGCAACTGCAGTTCTTACAGCACAGTAGGTCTACAAACCAAGCAAGGCCGTTTGAATGAGAACGCAAAGGACGACCTGCAACTTGAGTGGGAACCTACAGCTTACGGAGAATGTGTCACCAAACTACACGTTGATGTTATCGAAGCCGTTGAAAAGGAAGTAGGAGGGAACAAGCAGCTTGTTTACGGTGATGTTATAGGTAACGGTCCGACAATCACAGTAAAGTTTGTCTACGCTGATCCTACTGGCATCCACTCCACCACCCACGATGGAGCAAGTGTAGTGGCACGCTACAACGCCCTTGGGCAACGCATCAGCTCATCTCAGAAAGGCCTCAACATCCTTGTTCTGTCCAACGGTAAGACTATCAAACAATATCAGAAATAAATAAGAAACTGACTTGCCAAGCGTCTATCGCTCTGGCAAGTCTTTGTTTCATTTTGTCATCCCCATAAATCTCATGAGAAAATCTACTTTCTTCCTGTTAGCTGCCATGTGTGGACTCCCCGCTCTTGCGCAGTTGCAGCAACTCCCCACCAACGAGCAGAGCAAAGCGGACCTAACTCCAGTTGTCAACCTCCAAGCATCTGCTAAGTCCCGCGTATTTTCAGCCAAAGCTCTCAAACCCATCACTACAGAGCCCGTGCTCACACAGCCAGAGGGAAAGCTCGTCAACGCAGCTTGGTACGGCAAAGGTTTCTACCCCATCAGCGGCTACAGTCGTATCTTTTCCCACGAAATGGAGGCACGCGCCACAACCTACGTTAATCAAGGCGACACGGCCATTTGGATAAAGAACAGCCTCACCGAATATGAAGGCGAACAAGGCTGGATTCGCATCAGCAAGGTTGATAATAAAGGCAACTGGGAGCTTCGTACGCCGCAGGCCATCATGGTTCGCACGAACTCCAAGAATGAAAAGAAAACATTCTACGTTACAAAACTCGGTGGCAGTACTCCTGCCGCAGTAAACGAGCGCGGCTACACAGTAGGCAATAACTTGAACATACGTTTCCGTATGGACAGCAAAGGCGTTCTCTCCCAGGTAACGACAGACGGCTCCGAAATTCTCGGTCTGACCGATGGAGAAGGCACATGGTATCCCTATGGTAGCTACGGCTATAAGTATATTGCCAACGAGGATACTCCGGTGAAGAAACCAGCCAATCTGGAAGTAACAAAATACGTTTGGGCCAACACCATCAACAAGCAAGGCTCTGAAACAATCCATACCTTTGTCAATGTGGGCTATTCAGGCAATGATATCTACATGAGTTGTCCCGCCGACACCACGCTGTATTTCAAAGGAACAATCTTAGGCAATAAAGTTTTCTTCAAGTCGCCCCAATTCATGGGTGTAAGCAAAGAATACAACCGCCTGCTCTATTTCTCTGGCGTACGCTTTGCGTGGGACGATAACAGCCCTGGAGGCTACAAAGTGAGCTTCGTCACTGGCGACATCATCTTCGACTACGATGCAACCTCCCACACGTTGGTGCTTCCGAAGGAGTACGCCATCGTTGCTAAAGTCTTTGGCCACGACACCTACAACATCTACGCGTCTCCCAGCCTGCGCATCTATCCTTTCATTGAGAAAGCTGCCACGCCACAGGCTCCGCAATTCTGGAAGCCTGAGAGAAACTTCCGCAACTACACTTATGATGAGCGCATCCAAAAAGGTATCGCACAAGTACAGTTTATCATCTCTCCGCACGACGTAAACGGCGAATACATCAACCCAGACTCAATGTACTACCGCATGTATGTGGACGACCCCGAAACGCCTTTCACCTTCGATAAGATTGACTACCCCGCACTTCCGAAGGACGAAATGACGGAAATCCCCTTCTGGTTCACCGACAAAGAGTACATCATGGGCTACACCAATACGCTCCGCCTCCTCTTCTTCTTCACCGAAGTGCAGGACTCTATCGGTTTCCAGAGCGTCTACAAGGGCGGCGGCGAAACGCGCGAGAGCAACATTGCTTGGTACAAGCTTCCGAAGACCACTTCTATACAAGGTATCCATAATTCCAATAACGGTAGTCCCGCCAAGGTTTACTACGACCTCTTGGGCCGTCGCCAGGAAGGACTCCGTAAGGGTATCAACCTCATCCGTAAGGAAGACGGTAGTGTTGAGAAGGTTATCCAGTAATAAGTATTGAGTGAAAAGCCATAGCATTGTGGTCACCATAGGTTCTCCAACTTGCCAAACCAGTTTCTCTTGTTTGGCAAGTCAGAGAACCTTCCCTGCTCTTTACTCATTCTTTATAATAATCCATACATCAAAGATATGAAACAAAAAAGACTTTATTCCATTCTCCTGGTACTTGCCTTACTGTGTACAAGCTTCACGTCTGCAACAGCACAAAGCACCAACCCCCTCGTTTATGGGGCTTATGAATCTGGAGCCACCACCAGTTGGGGAACTCTCAAGATAGAAAACTGCGGTGTGGCTATGCAGCTCAAAGATCCCTCTCTTGTAGGCCTCACCATCACCAAGGTGCGCATTCCTTTCGAGGAAGATGCAAAGAGTTTGGGCCGTGGAGCTCTTTTCCTCTCTAAGGAATTGAAAGTAGAAAAAGGTGCAGCCACCACCGACATTCACAACGTGGCCGACATCTTAGTGGACAGCTTCGCCATCAAGTCTGGCTGGCTCGACATCACGCTCTCTCAGCCCTACACCATTACGGAAGACGGCGTTTATGTGGGCTATACTTTTAGCGTCAATAAGAATGGTCTGAAACCCGTTAGAACTGTCGACGTAGCCTCTGAGAACAATCTGTGGGTTTTCTCTAACCGCACCTACAAGAAATGGAGCAACAAGAGTCAGCTCTTGGGCAAATCACTCGCTATGCAGGTTCTCCTGACAGGCGCACCCGCCAACGCTGCCAGCGTGAGCTTCACCAGTTCCACCACGCAGCTCAACGCTCAGCCCAAAGTAAAGCTTACCATCACCAACCACGGTACGGAGAAGATTAGCTCTATCGACTACACTTACGAAATCAATGGCATTTCCCAAACAGCCCATAAAGCTTTCTCACCAGCTCTATCTGCTCTCTTCGGCAAAACTGCCAATTTCGACATCACTTTACCCAAGATGACCGTTAAAGGTGCACGCACGCTGACAGTGACCATCGACAAGGTGAACGATCAAGCCAACGAGGACAAAGCTCCTGCCGATTCACAGAAATTAGCCGTTTATTCCGAGATTCCTAAGAAGCGCGCATTGGTAGAAGAATACACCGGCACATGGTGTGGCTGGTGTCCTCGCGGATTTGTTGCGCTGGAAATGCTCGATAAGGAGCTCAAGGAGGATTTCATTGGTGTAGCTTATCACAGTGGCGACCCAATGGCCTTTACAGGCGATTTCCCCATCGGCGTAGACGGTTTCCCCAGAGCTTCCCTCGACAGAGTTGAAAATTCTCTTGACCCATACGGCGGCAAGTCGGGTGGCGGCTTCGGCATGAAGAGACTGGTGGAAGAAAGAAACAAGATGTTCACACCAGTAGCTATCAAAGTAGAGGCTTACTTTGAGGATGAGGCACAGACCATTATCCAGGCACGTAGCACTACTTCCACTCCCGTTGATTTGAAGGATGCTAAATACCAAGTGGGCTATATCCTCGTGGCCAATGGCTTGACCGAAGCCGGCGATCCTTATCGCCAAGACAACTGGGCACAGCATAGCTATCTGCCAGGTATGAGCAGCACTTATCCCGAACCAGATTTCAAAACCTTCACTTCAGGAGGCTCACTCGTAACGGGACTTACTTACAACTTCGTGGCTTGTGCGCGTTCCAGCAAACAGGGTATCGCTGGTAGTCTGCCCACGGAAATGACAGCCGATGTGGACTACACGCACAACTACCGTTTCAAACTGGCTCTGGCAAAGAACTCTTCCGCTCACGAAATCTATCAAGACAAGAACAAGTTGGAGGTTGTGGCTTTCATCTATAACCCCGACACCAAGGAAGTTGTGAACGCTTGCAAAACAATGGTTCAGTCCTACGCTACACATACAGGCGTAACCGACGTAACTACCACTGGCAGCGAAACTCCTGTTGCTTACTACAGCGTAGACGGCAAGCGCCTCAACGCTCCCCAGCAAGGTATGAACATCGTACGCCTAAGCAACGGCACATCTCGCAAAATCTTCATCAAGTAAGTTGCACCATTTGCAACCTACTTTCTCCCATAGCGCCCAGCTCTCCAGCTTGGGCGCTTTTCTTTTGTACACGGAGAAATATACTCAGCAATATTTTGTTGCTCCTCCTTTCTGCCCAATCCAGTAGGAATAATCAGAACTACACAGAATCCACCCAAGAATCTCAAGTGGTAGCCGAGCACTCCCCCTCATGGGGGAGATGGAGGGGGCTTTCTCATCAATCCCTCTCTCCTCTTCTCTTCTCCACACAAAAAGGCCACCCAAGAATCCCAAGTGGTAGCCGAGCACTCCCCCTTCATGGGGGAGATGGAGGGGGCTTTCTCATCACCCCCTCTCTCCCTCTCGTCTCTCCACACAAAAAGGCCACCCAAGAATCCCAAGTGGTAGCCGAGCACTCCCCCTCATGGGGGAGATGGAGGGGGCTTCCTCATCAACCCCTCTTCCCTCTCGTCTCTCCACACAAAAAGGCCACCCAACACTGCGTTGGATGGCCTTTGAAAAATGTAGGGCCTGATGACCCATTTGAGGTTTGCTTATTCAGTTTCGTGCAAGCTCTCCGGCATCATGATAATGGTGCACTTGTTATTCTGCTTGAGAAGCACGTTTTTAGCAAAGTTCTGAATGTCTTGGCTTGTTACGCCGTTCACTGCAGCCTCGTAGCCTGTGCGGCCGTCTTGGTTCCAGAAAGTTTTGGCAGAGATAAGACCTTGCCAGTAGCCATTATTCTTTTGGCTTTCCTGGTATTCCTTAATCTCAAACTTCTTCACCTTGTCGAGTTCTTCGGCGGTCACGCCCTTTTCTGCAATCTCCTTGATAGCTTCATTCATGAGCTGAAGCGCCTGGTCCACATTGGCAGGCTTCACAGGGCAGTAGAGCTGAACAGAATACTGCGGGTGGAAGCCATAGCTTGCGTTAGCACCAGCCTGCGTACTGTAGGCGATGCTGGCCTTTTCACGAACGCTCTGGAGTACGCGGTCGTCGAGCACAGAACCAAAGGCATTGATGATTTGCGCCTCTTTGAGAGAGTAGGGGTGGTTACCGTGGTAGAGGATCACGATGTTAGCCTTCGGCGTTTCCATAGAGCGTACAAACTTGTTGGTCACCTGACCATTGACAAGTTCGAGTTTCGGATCGCGGCGTACTTCCTTCTTCTTAGCAGCTGGGATAGAAGCGAGATAAAGTTCGCAGAACTGCTTCAGAGAATCAACATTGATGTTACCCGTAAAGAAGAACGTGAAATCAGACGGGCTGTTGAAACGCTCACGATAAATCTTCTGCATCGTCTGATAGTCATAGAGAGCGAAGTCAGCCTTTTTCTGTTCCGTCGTGCGGATGCGCGCGTCGTGACCATAAATGGTTGTGCGGATAGAGTCAGAGAAAGCCGTTTCGGGAACCTTTTCAGCGTTCTCCAACTGCGTCTTCATGCTCAGCAAGGTATTGTTGTAGGATTCGGGATCGTTACCAATAGCTGTAAACTTGAGGTAGAGCATCTCGAAGAGTGTGCGCAAATCCTTCGGAGTAGAGCTTCCGCCGAGACTTTCAGTATCGTTGTTGATGGATGAGCTAAGGCTCACTTGCTTGCCAGCCAAAGCTTTTTCCAGCTCCGTCTGCTTGAAGTTGCCCAGACCCGTACCGTCCACGATGTCGGCAGCCATCTGTGCGTTGACAAGAGTCTTGGTGTCCTTGATGTTCAGTTCGTTCAAACCACCCGCACTTTGTGCGCTCATGATTATCTGGCTCTCGTTGAAGTCCGTCTTCTTGAAATAGACCACTGCACCGTTAGAGAGTGTCCATTTAGTGTAACCGAAGTCAGCAGCCTCCTGCTTCTCCACGCTGCCAGCCTTGGGCAGTTTAGTGATGAGCGGTTCGTTCTTCACATTGTCTACATAGGCAGTAACATTTTCAGCCATACCTGCTGCAACGGCCGCCTTCATCTGTGCTTCAGTAGGCACAACAACGCCGTCCTTTTCAGGATACATAGCGAGGAACACGAAGTTCGTATCGGTGCGTGCCGTCAGTCCAGCCACCATCTCGCTAACCATAGGAGAGAGCTGCTTAGAGCTGCGGAGCTGCTGTGAAATCATCTTGTAGAGGTTATACTCTGTTTCGATGCTGGGGATAGCGTTACCCTCGAGGAAGTGGCGGTAGTACTGCGGGATGTAGTAGCTACTCTTCTGCTTGTCGCGGTTGTTGTAAACGGCCTCCAAGTTGCTAAGGAATTCATCATCTGCGCGCATCAGCTCAGTCTCTGTAATACCGAATTTGTTAGCGCGTTTGATTTCTGCCATAACAGCCTTGACAGCTTCAGCGTCCTTACCGGGCTTCGGAACGATGTAAACGGACAATGCGTCACACGTCTTGGAGAGCAGATAAGTGCCATAGTCCACTCCTGCCTGAACAAATGGGCAGTCGGGCTTTTGTGTCATTTCGCTGAAACGTTGGTTCAGAGCCGAAGTGGCCAGTGCGGTGAAATAGTTCTGCATCAGGAAATATTGTGAGCCACGCATATTGCGGTCCATCGTTTCCGTTTTGAACATGATTTCGATCACGCCCACGGTTTGTTCCTTGTCCTTGTCGATAACATAGATAGGTTCGTTGTTGTCAGGCACAAGATAGCTCTCATATTTAGCTTCGTTCTTCGGGTTGGGCAGGTCAGAGAAGAGTTTCTTAACCTTAGCCTCCATTTCAGCAGCGTCGAAGTCGCCCACCACTACTATGCCCTGCAAGTCGGGGCGATACCATTTGCGGTAGTAGGCTTTGAGCTCCTCGGGCTTAAAGTTGTCCACCACGCTCATCAAACCAATCGGCATGCGCTTGCCGTAGCGTGAACCCGGATAGAGCTTCTCGAGGTTGCGGTTCAAGATGCGCTGACTAGCGCTTGAGCGCAAACGCCACTCTTCGTGGATGATGCCGCGCTGCTTCTTGATTTCTTCCGGCGTGAGGAGCAAGTCGTGGCTCCAGTCGTGAAGGATGAGCAAGCAGCTGTCAAGGTTAGCCGGCGTCACGGGTACGTTGTCGATGTTATACACCGTTTCGTCCGTGCTGGTGTAGGCGTTGAGGTTCTCGCCAAACTTCACGCCGATTCTTTGCGTGTAGTTGATGATACCGCTACCAGGGAAGTTGGTGGTTCCGCCAAAGGCCATGTGCTCCAAGAAGTGAGCCAGACCGCGCTGCGATTCCTCCTCCTGCACAGAACCCACCTTCTGCACGATGTAGAAGAAAGCCTGCTTCTCAGGAAGATTGTTGTGACGGATGTAATAGGTCATGCCATTGGGCAGGACACCCATGCGAACTGCCGGATCAATAGGCAGCTGCGGGATTTGCTGTGCAAAAACCTGCATCGCGGGCAAGAGAGCCAGCGTCAGCAGGAATAGCAAGGTTTTTTTGAACTGTTTCATCAGTCGTTGGATTTATGAATAAAAAAAATTGTATTGTATCTATTACAGTATTGCATTATGCAAATGTAAGACATATTCTGCATATCTACACATATTAGCCATAAATTTTAAGCAACAATAAATGCAAAGAAAAACTCACGTATCAGCACAAACGAAGCAGCCTTTTCCGTTGGCCGCGAGAAGAAAGCTATCAATAGGGGGCTTTTAGAGAAATTTATAACCGCTTATTTTATCGCCGATTTCTTTACATTCATCATTTCGCATCTACACTCCCATTCTTCATCATCTTTGAGAAACGGCCGTTTCCTTCAAAAAATATTGGCCACCGCCATCGCAAAAATTCTCCGTTTTCTCCTGCGGAGTTGTCAGTTTCTCCTTTTTACTGAAATTTTTGAGCTGATTTATGCATTTTTAGCCCAAGGAAACTCGTCAATACAATAAGGATGTTGGCGGACAGAATAAGGCTATCGGCCGACACAATAAGGAGGCCAGCGGACAGCCTTATTGTATCCACGAATCCGAGGTTTGCTCCGCTACTCACATACGGAAACGCGCTCAGTTTTGAGCCACTAGCGGATGCATAGAGTAAGAATCTATTTGACAAAAATTGAGATATTCACCCCGCTCTGTAAGCCACTGCTAAATTCCCCTAAGATGGGAGCGAGGAAGAAGGGTGAGGTTGTTGCTCTCTGCAGGCTGGGGAACATTAAGTGTTACTAAAAGGGCGGAATGCTTTTGCATTCCCCGCCGTAAGGGTTATCTTTGCTTTCTTAAAGCAAGAAAATAGAACGGAATGAGTATAACAAAATTGGCGCGCCCGTTTTTCCTACACCGTTTGAAAGCGATAGCGCGCTATGCCACAGATGCGGAAGAAATCCAAAGAAAGGTGCTGGCGCGCTTGCTGCGCGAAGCGGCCCAGACAGCCTATGGGCGTGACCATGGGTTTGGCGAAATCCGTTCCTACGAGGAGTTTTCTCGCACCGTTCCCGTGAACACCTATGAGGAGCTCAAAGGCTTCATCGACCGCATGCGCCATGGTGAGCGCGATGTGCTTTGGAAGGGGCGTGTGAAATGGTATGCCAAATCGAGCGGTACGACCAATGACAAATCTAAGTTTATTCCCGTTTCCTCCGCTGGACTTCACGACACGCACTATGCAGGTGGCACTGATGCGGTGGCACTCTATCTGCACAGCCATCCCGAGAGCCGACTCTTTGATGGGCGCGCCCTCATCTTGGGCGGTAGCCATCAGTCGAACTATAACCTCCCTGGCTCGCTCGTTGGGGACTTGAGCGCCATTCTGATTGAGAACATCAATCCCGTGGTCAATCTCTTCCGTGTCCCCAAGAAGCGCGTGGCGCTGTTGAGTGACTTTGAGGAGAAGCGCGACCTCATCGCGCGCGAGGCACTACGGAAGAACGTGACGAATTTGTCGGGTGTGCCGTCGTGGATGATGGGTGTCATCACGCGCGTCCTCGAACTCAGCGGCAAACAATACCTCGACGAGGTGTGGCCCAATCTGGAAGTGTTCTTCCACGGCGGTATTGCCTTCACGCCCTACCGCGAGCTATACCACAGTTTGATACGCAACCCGCGGATGCAATATATGGAAACTTACAACGCCTCCGAGGGATTCTTCGGTTTGCAAAGCGATTTGGCCGATCCAGCTATGTTGCTGATGCTCGACTACGGTGTGTTCTACGAGTTCATACCGCTGGAGGAAGTCGGGAAGGAACAGCCGCAGGTTGTGCCCCTTTGGGAGGTGGAAACAAACCGCAACTACGCCATCGTCATTACCACGAGCTGCGGCTTGTGGCGCTACCAGATTGGCGACACTGTGCGCTTCACGCAAACAAAGCCCTACAAATTCGTTATCTCTGGCCGCACCAAAAGTTTCATCAATGCCTTTGGCGAGGAACTCATTGTGGACAACGCCGAACAAGGACTGGCCGAAGCCTGCCAGCAGACAGGCGCACAGGTGAGAGAATACACGGCCGCTCCGGTCTTTATGGACGAAACGGGCAAATGCCGCCACCAGTGGGTCATAGAGTTTGCGAAGATGCCTACCAATGTTGGGGAGTTTGCTACCATACTCGACCGCACGCTCCAGAACCTCAACAGCGACTACGAAGCCAAGCGCTATAAGAACATCACCCTCCAACCCTTGGAAATCATTGTGGGGCGCACAAATCTCTTCCACGACTGGCTCAGTTCGAGAGGCAAACTGGGCGGGCAGCACAAGGTGCCGCGCCTGGCCAATAACCGCGCCATCATTGAAGAAGTGATAGCGTTGAACAAGTGACGCTGAGTTTGATCGTCCGAGGACTGCTCTGATTGATCCGACCAGTCTGAATACAGATACAGTTACAAGAACCTGAAAATTTATGAATATATCGCGCCATATCCTCCCTTTCTTCCTGCTGCTCGCTTTAGCGGCAGGACTGGCCTCTTGCGCCAATCCAGGGTCAGG
>QWCW01000037.1_pt1 | contig 55815 bp, 59 predicted proteins | sample 1972691 | NCBI WGS metagenome assembly QWCW01 (sample SAMN09866698, study PRJNA288562) | Human oral metagenome isolate pre2_saliva, whole genome shotgun sequencing... | reverse complement strand
CTGTAGTAACGGTTGTATTTTGACCATTCACTACTTTGACAGCGCCTTTAGCTACATTACGAATAACAGTTTTACCTGCATCAGTAATATTATCTAATCCTGTATTAGCCTTAGTATCGAGCGCTGTATTTGTTTTCGCTATTTCTTTATATACAGTATCGCCCGTTACTAAACCTGTATTTCCATTTGTTACAGTGCCTGTACCAAGTTTTTCTTGCCATTTGGATACATCTGTACCTGTTAGGTTAGAAGCATCCATATTGGCCTTTTTATCAACCTCTGATTGTACTTTATAAAGCTGACTACCATTGATGGCATCAGTAGATGTATTGGATACTTCACCTTTAGCCACATTTACTAATTGACGTTCATGACCTGAAGAACCAATAGATACAGTTGCATCGGCTGTTACGCCATCAACTGTAGTAGGTGATTTTGTTGTACTATTGTTACCAATGACAACAGCATTATTCATACCAGTTGGAATATTAATGTTATTACCAATAGCAAAGGCATTATTAGATTGGATAGAATTGTTACTACCAATCGTGACAGAGCCTACGCCACTAATAGTATTATCACGACCAATACCGATGGCATCTTCACCTGTAATTAAACCATTCGTACCAATACCAATAGCATTTTTACCAGTAACAAGACTATTATTACCTACGGAAATAGCATTGGTACCAATATTTTTTAAGTCATTAAGTGCGAGTGTACGTTTTGCATCATCTAGTGCAGCTTGATCGGCATCAAGTTTAGCCTTTACACGTGCAGCTGCGGTGGCATCATCTAATTCTTGTTGTGTCGGTTGCAATTGAGCATTTTCACGTTGTTTAGCTTTAACAGCAGCATCAGCAGCTTGTACCTTAGCATTTAAATCGTCAAGTTTAGCTTGTTTATCAGCTATGGCAGCCTTATATTGATTTGACAATGTAGTTACAGTTAATGTATTAGAGTTTTCAACATCAGAAACATTGGTTTTATACCAGGAGTTAAATGCACTAGGCCATGAATTACTACTTTGAGATAATGTATTAACTTTATTGGAGCCATCCTTGAATTGTTGTTCATATTGTAATTTATTTTGTAAATGCTGTAATGCTTGCGTTGGGTTTGAGTTTTTTAATGAATCATACAAGTATTGTTCATGCTTTGCATTTACCATAGCAATAGAACGCTCTTTTTGAGCTGCAATAGTATCTAATATGTTATTTTTAGTATCTTGATTAAGTGCCCCCTCTAAAGGTAAAGAATTGACAAGAGTTTGAGCTTCTGAGAAATTTGAATTAATAGAGGTAAGTTGTGTAGCATAATCCTGATCATTTAAACTTGCTGTTCTAGTAACTAAAGAATCACTAAAATTGAATACCATAGAATTGGGAATCCCATACATACGGCCTCCATAAACAAGAGCATTTCCGGATTGATATAACCAGTCAAGACGTCCAAGAGATACATTATTAGTATTAATACCTTGAACATTTGAGGCCATAATGGAGCTACTGTTGTATGAACTGCTATTATTATCAGCTTTTATATTTTCTAAATCACCTTTAGCTTTAATATAGTTTTGAATATACGTTTTATAGAAATTCAAATCATTATTAACACCAGGAAAGCCATCTTCAGATTTTTGTTTTAACTCTGTAGCTAGTGTATTTAAGCCATTAGGATCAGTTGTTAGTAAACTAAAGTTAAGTTTATTAATATAAGATAATCGTTCGTTCATTTGGCGAACGGTTTCATCATATTCAGGTTTAAATGCATTGTAATTATTAGTAGCCGTATTAAGATTTGGCTGTAATGTATTTTGAATCAATGCATTATTTTCAGCTATTTTCTTTTTAGCTGCTTCTACACGATTATAAATAGCGTGTTTTTGATTAAAATCAATGGTTTCATCATTAACTAGTTTAGTAAGTCGTTCAATTTCTGCTAGTTTAGCTTGATTTTCAGCTAATTTTTGTTTAATTACAGGGCCTGTTAAATTATCTCCAGTTGCCACTGCATTCGTACCTACAGCGATTGAATTAACACCTGTAGAGATGGCTTGATTACCTTCTGCTATAGAATTATCCCCAATTTGCACGGCTGCAAAAGACATATTTGTACCGAGCATTGTCATAATAGCTACTGTGAGCCAAAGTTGTTTGTGCTTCATATAGTATATCCTTTCTTATACATAAAAAAGGATGAACATAAGAATAATTAGTTGCAGTATTAATACATAACAAAAGCTAAGGTCTATATATAATTTTTTCTTTTTACATATTAATAAAAAAGAAGTACACCCCAATATGGATGTACTTCCTTTTTTTATTGCCTCATGGGCTTATATTCATTCGTTCATCCTGTTCTTATTATATCAAATAAAAACGAAAATAACGAATGAAATGAACGTAAAATGAATTAATTGTTATTAAAATAAGTTTCTTTATTGTATCCAAATAATTTAGCAAGGAAACAAGTTGGTAATTGAGTAATATAGGTATTGTAATCTTTAACAAATGTATTATAAGCTTCCCTACGTTCTGTTAACGAATGTTCATTATTACTGATATTTTCAAGAAAAATATTGTAGTTACTATCAGATTTAAGTTCAGGATACGCCATAGCTACACCATGAATATAGGACAATGCATTAGTAGCATCCTTAGCTGTTTTCGTATAATCATTCGATATTTTTAATTGAATTCCCTTTTCATGTCCGTCATATTGACTAACAATAGCAGAAAATTGATTAATAATTTCAAGTTTTTGATTCAAAATAACAGCAATATTAGAGCGAGCTTCCTCTATTTTTTGTGTAAATGTTTGTATTCTATTATAAGTAATCCATACTCGACTGAACTCATTAAGAATAAATAATACTAATAAAATCCATTTATAGCTCCATAAAGTATCTAAAATCCAATCAATCATAATACAACACTCCTATTCACAACTAACAAATCACCTCAAAGGGTTTATATTCAATAAAATTAAATTTGACGTATATATACATCAGCTATCATATTTGTATTATAGCATATATTAATATATAAAACAATAAATATATTAATATTTTTATTATTTTATATATTCCAATAAAATAGAAAAAGCCCTATGTAGTATAGGGCTTTCATCATTATAGAATTTATTTGATTTTTGGGAATCCATCAATATGTTGATAGGCTTCGCAGCCTTTTAAGAAAACTTCTGTAACGACATCAATCATTTTTTCGTCTTTCAAGGCAGCAAATATTTTAATTCCTGCTTTAATTTCAGGCGGAACACGTAATTCTAATCGTTCAAACTCTTTAGATTCTTTTTCTTTTTTAGGGGCTGTACCACCTGCATTAATAAATGTATCTACAGATTTTTTTATAGGTTTTTTAGAAAGTGCCATTGTAATGATCTCCTTATTAATAATGATTAGATAGCTTCAATTTCTTTGACAAACGAAAGCATTTCATGAGCAGCTTTGCTGCTATGCTTAAATTCAGTAACGCCTTGACCTTCAAGCGTTGCCCGTCGATAGTCCTCACGTTGGCCTAATACTGTATTAGCACGAGTAACGTTATATTCACTAACGATTTCATTTAGACCTTCTTCAATTTCTTTATGGGTTTTAGTAAATGTACGAGCCTGATTCAGTACACATACTACATGAGGTTCTTTTTGTTTAGATTGTACTCTAAATGTATTAGCCTCTTGAATTAAATCAAGTGTATCCGTAGTACCCCAGAAATCAAACTGGCCACTAGTTACAGGAATAACAATAATATCAGCTTTAATGAGGGCTGTACGGAACATAACAGTATCACGACCACCACAATCAATAATTAGGTAATCAGATATGTTGTGTTGAATAACATCATCCAATTCTTCTGGCGATTCGATAGAAACGGCATTCATAACAGGGAGGCCAGTTTCTTTACGATCTTCAGCAAATAAGAAGGATGATTGTTGAGCATCCGCATCTGCTAAAATTACCTGGTAATTTAATTGATTAAGTGTAGTAGCTAGATTGATAGCAATGGTTGATTTACCAACTCCACCTTTAGTGCTTGCGACGGCGATAATTTTCATAATAACAACTCCTTAATTATGTACCTAAAGTGGTTTATATTCATTGTCTATATTCTAGCAATAAAATAATTAATTGTCAAATTAATTTATATATAAATATTTTTATATATAAAAATATAAGCGAAGCGTTAAAACGCATCGCTTATAGAGCATGACAATATATGATTAAGATTAACTTATAACGTATAACAAAGTGCTTCTCTACGAAGTCCTTCATTTTTAGCTATCTTAGCTGCACGTTTAATAGTTAACGTAAGACTATCAGTAGCTTCTAGTGCATGAGATACAATCGGAACAATAGAAGGATGTGTTTGTATCCGAATAGAGAAACACCATAATAAAGATGGGTTACGAGATAATACATAAACTGCAACAGTATAGTTATCTCTAATACGATCACCGCAAGAGGTTATCATAGTTACATCACGTTCAATACAGGGCATACATACAGCATATGTATTTCTATAAGGCTGTAATTCTAGAGAACGTAAGTTAAAATGATTTGTTTCTAATAATTTTTGAACATCCATAATTATCCTCTTATTAATAATGTAACGAAGATAAAGAACAAGAGCAATAAATTTACAAATACAGCTATAATAGTAATATTTTGAATCAAGCCTTTCTTATCAAAGAAATTATTGGATTTTTCAATAATCTCTTTTTGTTGATTATATCTTGTTGTAAGCGCATCAATTAAATTATTAGTTGTATCTTTAACTACTTGTGTTGATTTTTCTATAGATTCAATTGATTTATTCTTAATTTCCTGCACTTGTAATTGAATATCTGATTCATCATTAATGCAACTATTCATGTTATTAATAATTTGTGTTTCTAATGAATTATATAAATCTTGCGTTGGTTTTTCTAATAATGTAGAAAAATTAGTAGATAACGTTTTAGCCTCGTTATACTGATTTTCAAGTATAGATTGTATGTCACTAATACATACAGTCACTTTTTCACTTTCTTCAGTAAAACGATTAATCAAAGCTTTACTAGGTTCATTGAGCGTTTGTTGAAGTAAATCTAATGTTTGTTGTTGGGCCTTTAAATTATTAGATAATTGAGTAATATGTTGTGTAACTAACTCTTTAATTTCTTGATTGGTTTTTACATTATTATCAGTAACAATAGCAATAATCTTTTGTTCTAACGACTTAGTAAAATCACCTAATGAAGCATCCATAAAAGCTTTTTGAATAGTAGGGTCAAGAGATGAGCTATCTGTAGAGTTATTCTCATCATTACTTTCCTTAGTTGGAACAGATTCTGTTTCGCTTTCTATTTCATCAACAGGTTCTTTAATGGGTTCTTTAGGTTCTTCAGTTGATTCTTTATTTACTTCATCTTCAGTAGGTACATCATCAGATGGAGAAGGGGGAGGATTAGGTCTCCTAGGTCTCCTTTCATCACCTGTATCTGATGGTGTTTTAATATCTTGTTGAGCTGAAGAGGAAGGGGATATATTTTCTTTTATTTCCATAGTTTGAGCATCCTTATAATCTAATAGTTCTTGTTTGGCTACAGATAAGGCATCAATTAATAGCTTTTTACTTAATTCATCAGTATCTTTTTCAATGGCTTGATTGACGATACTAAACAATCGTTCTGATAAGTGTTTAACAGGTATTAATTTGATATAATGAGGCCTAATTTTGAGTATAGTAATTAAAATATCACGACGTAATACAATATCTCGTATGAATGAGTAGGAGCTATTTAAAAGCGTTTTAAATCCTTCTGGTTTACGTTGTAATAATGTCAGTAATGATTCTTCATCAGCTTGACGTAAATAAGGGCTATCAAGCCATTTAGAAGGATCTAATTCTTGTAAATTTTTAATTACTTCAGGAGAACGTGGCCTCATATTAGTAAACCCGTGTCATAGTTTCTTCCATAGCACTATGACGATCACTAGGTTCATCATTAGATTCTATTGGAATCATATCAATGATTCTAAGTAGACCAGAATTGCGGCTAGGCGCTACTCGTAACATAAAGCATTTACCAATATTAGCTTTATCTTTAACTTCAAATGTAGAATTGTAATTTGGAGTGAACATATCGTACTTATTATTTTTTCTAAAACGATAAGAAAATATATCATTTGTAATAGTAGAGAATAAGCACACTAATTCAGGAACATTAGAATTAGCATTTTTTTGTAGCATCATGGCTACTAATTTAACAGGGTACTCCCCACTAGATTTCATTACACGATTTAAAGAAGGTGCTTGCTTAAATAAATAACTATATTCATATGGGAGTACAGGAATACCAGAGGCAACAGCTTCTACAGCTTTACGTTCAATATAATCAACAAATTGATCACGAGATACAGTTTGCTCTGACCCATTAAAAAGAATTGTAAACGTTTCATCATTAGGGACTTCTCGTAATAATGCAACACCAGTATCTTTTTGTATAGCAATACCATTAGCTACCATCGACATAGTAGTTTCAATAGCAGCTAGCCGATTATTAATATACTCTTCAAATTTAAAGTACAAGTCAGATTCGACTTCACTATAACCATCTGTTTTTAATTTATTTTCTAAGTATTCATGAAAACGTTCTTGTGCAAGTTGAGATTTTGTTTTGAATTCCATTTTTTCCATTGTGAAAATTTCTCCTAATTAAAATAACAATTGTAATGGATAAGAGATTCCAATAATAATAAGAGTAATTATTGTAAGAACAATACAAATAGCAGATACTGCATATTCTTTATTATCCCCAGTTTTAAAAAATGCTTTCCCCATACGAGAGTGTAATGTTAACCCTGGAACAGTTCCTGTTACTGCATCTTCAGCAATATGAGCAATACAACCAAATAGCCCGCCAAGTGTAACTTTAAAAAACAATGAAGATACTTCAGAGAAAGGATTAATAACAAATCCTAATATGGCAAGAAATGTAAAAGCAATCATATAAGGAATAAACCAGTGTGTCACTTGTCTATGATTGTAATAGGTTAGATTAGACCGTTCTTTATGAGCTTCAAGCCGATCAGGTAACGTACTCCCTGCATACGCTCCTAACACAAAAGGAATATTTTGTGTTAGGAGAAATGCAATAGAGGTAGTAATAATTCTATGATTAACCCACTTCATAGAATCACCTAACGAGAACGGGAACGACTTTTTCCAAAGCATGGTATGGTTACAATTACATCACCAATTTTCTTTGTATGCTTATGATTTTGCCGTTGTTTCATAGCCGTTGTAGTTACAATCGGACTAGGGCTATTATTTCTTTTTTTCAATTGTCTTTTACGCCTCATCGTGTCAATTCAGCTCCTTCATTGGCTTTTTTTATAGTAAGCCCAAATTGACGGCGATTATCTTTAGCAATAATCTTTTCAATCGTTGCATTATGCTGCATGGCCACAGGAATATCTTTAATGAGGTCATTGTCACGTTCAATGGCCATTTGATATAAATCAGGGTCATTACGTAGTGTTTGCCCTAGATATTTAACATTATCTGGATCAGCATTAATGGCTTGTCTAGCTAAACGGTCATTATCACGAGCAGACATACCTGCATAACGGAATGAATCTTCATCGTTAGAGATGGCTACCGATACAATTTTTTCGTTATTACGATATTTATCAGGCAAATACAATAATTCAGTACCATTAGAAGCAACTAATTTTAGGGCTTCTTCTTCTGTAAGTTCTTTGTATTCTTCTTTCTTTTGTTCACCTTTAATTTCTTTTTCTTTTTCCCAGGTATCCATTGCTTGTTCAAAATCTTGAACAGCTTCTTGATCTTTAGTAAGAGATGCAGTTAGTGCTAATGGTAATGTTGTACCTGCTTCTTTAAGGTAATCAGACCGTTCATAACTAAGCCATACCTCTTTAGGTTCAGTTGTATATGCAATACGATTTGTATTTTCTCGTTCAAATTTTTTGAAAGAGAAGGATGGATGTAAGGCCTCATGACCTTCCACATATCCTTTAATTGCCTCTATAGTTTCTTTTGAGCAGGTAATAGGCCATCTATGTTCAATCGCATTGACAATAGAAGCCGTTGCATCAAATACCTCTTCACGTTCAAAAGGTACTTCATTAATAGAACCTTTAAAATCTTGTTGTTTTTCAATTAATGAGGACATTTATATCTCCTATGCAATAGTTCAAAATATAAATCAATAAATATATTAATATTTTTATTGATTAAGAATTTTAATTATTAATCATTTTATAGTTTAGGTTTGCCTTTAGCATCCTCTTTAGTACATTTACAATCAGGATAATTACTACAGCCCCAGAAAGTACCTTTACTACCTTTTCGTTGCTTTAAAAATCCCTTATGACAATCAGGACATTCATAAATAGCAGGTTTACCATTAGCATCAGAGAAAATAGCTTTACATCCATTTTGAGCATAAGCGCTACATCCCCAGAATGGGCCTTTACTACCTTTTTTTAAAATAAGTACACCTTCATGGCAAACAGGGCATTCAACACCTTCAATTTTTGGTGGTTGAGTAAAAATTGTTGTTTCTGCTTCTACCAATCCTTTAAGGAATGATTCATATTCAGACATTACTGCATTTAGAGAGGTAGTTCCTTTTTCTACATCCATTAAGGAAAGTTCCATTTTAGCCGTCATATCAGGGGCTGTAATAATACTAGGAATATGTTTAACTAGCTCTTCCCCTAATGCAGTAGGGCGAAGAGATTTACCATCTAAAGAAAGGAATCCATTATCTATTAACCCTGCTATAATCGTTGAACGAGTAGCAGGCGTTCCAATCCCTTTAATTTCTTTTAGTTTTTCCTTAAATTCAGGATCGGAAACAAAACGATGAATATTAGCCATTGCTGTTAGCAATGTACCTTCTGTAAACCGTTTAGGTGGTTTTGTTACACCTTCTTTATAGTCAACATCAGATACAGGAACAGAATCGCCTGTAGCAGCGGTTACGGCTTTTTGAGCAATGGATACATCATTTGTATCTTCATCCTCTTTATTTGAGCCTATAAGGGCTTTAAAGCCTTTATCACGTATAAAGACACTACGACCATTAAAATCTTCGCTTGCAACAGAAAATACATACTTTGTTTCAGTAAATTCCATAGAAGGATACCATTGCAAAATATATCGTAAAGCAATTTCGTCATATAAAAGTTGTTGATCCGCATCTAATCCAGACGGCGCTTCACGAGTGGGAATAATAGCATGATGGGCTGTAATTTTCTTATCATTAAAACATTTAGATTGTAATGATGTATTAGCATGACTTGAATAATCACTAGGAAGCGTAGAACCACGAGAAATAGCATCTAAAATATCATGTGCATCATTATATTGCCCCATAGGCAAATAGTTACAATCAGAACGAGGATATGACACATATTTCATTTCATATAGTTTTTGGGTGACATCAAGTGTTTTCTTTGGTGACCATCCTGCTTTTTTATTCATATACCCTTGTAAAGAATCCAGGGAATATGGAAGGGGAGGGGCCTCTTTTTTATCATTAACGGCCCACTCTTTAATGGTAGCTGTTCCTGCTGCTTTACAAGCATTCATAAGGGTTTCTGCTTCTGATTGTTCTACAATATAGCCTTCATGAACGAGCTTTCCTTTAAATTGTTCATTATCTACAAGAATAGTCGCATGAATATCAAAGAATTTTTGTTCTTTAAAATTTATAATTTCATGTTCACGATTTACAACGAGAGCTAATGTAGGTGTTTGTACACGACCAACATTTAATTTACCTTTACCGCCTAAATGTTGATAACGGAGCGTATATAAACGTGTACCAGACATACCTAATAGCCAATCCATTTTAGAACGGCCTAGACCTGCTTGTGATAAGTTTTTAAATTGACTATTTTCCACAATAGAATCAAACGCACGTTTTAATGAGGTATCATCTGTAGCATTAATAAGAATCCGTTTAACCGTTCCTTTATAATCGTAATATTCTAAGACTTCATCAACGAGTAGTTGACCTTCACGGTCTGGATCGCCTGCATGAATTACAACATCAGCCCACTGCAACATTTCTTTAATAGCTTTAACCTGTTCCTTAGCATCTGCACGTGGTTTTAAAATCCAATCTGACGGAATAATAGGTAAATCTGAAACAGTCCATCTATGATATTTAGGATCATATTCTTCAGGATCAACAGTTGCAAATACGTGTCCATAACACCAAGTAACTTTAGTATCACCTTTTTCAAACGCTGTTTTACTTTTAGTAAATCCACCTAAATATTTAGCAATAGAAGTTGCTAAACTAGGCTTTTCTGCAATATAAAGTGTATTCATTTATATCCTCACTGGGTTTATATTCAAATAATTAATATATAAAATAATAAATATTTTTAGATATTATACAATAAATAATTTTAACAATAAAAGATTAACGTTCTAAGCCAGATTTTCCTTTAGGTTTAGAAATAGATAAGCCAACTTTAGGCTTTTGAGATAAAACCTTAGTTTGTGTTACATTCAACATTTCTTTAACAGGCTTTAATGCTTCTGCATATTTTTCAGGGTTAGAATGCGAATTATAAAGTGCCTGTAATTTTTCTGTATAAATTTTAGGATTAGTTTGAACAGAAGGGGATGGTAATTCGTTACGTTTTAGTCTATCTTCTAGTTCTTCAACCATAGCATGAACATCATCAGACAATCCTTCTAATTTAACACTAGTCCATTTTTCCATTGATTTTAAAACGTCAAGCATTGGCGTTTTAGAAATAGTATCTAAATCACCTAAATCAATACGACTTTCAAACGTATGAAATTCACCATTTTTATCAATAATATGAAAATTAATCCCTAATTTATCGTAGCATCCTAAACAACTACGTACATTAGATGGATTTTGTGAATCGAATCCAGTTCCATCAGCAAGTGTAATTGTTCTATTAGCATTAACTAAATGAACAGTCATATCTTCTAAAACAACATCATTCATTAACTGAATGGCGTAATCGCCTTTATATAAATTAGGACTTTCAGGATCATGATCTAAAGCGTAAAAATGGCCACCATATTCTCTATAGGCATCATCTGGGCCAAGCATTTTTTCTGGCGTATCCTGCAATAGATAATCAAAGGATGTACCACCACCAATAACAATCATATTAGTATTATGGCATAATAATCCTTCTTTATGTCGTATGCTAATAGCAAAGTTTTTATCGAATTTCACTGTATTTTGTTCTTTTGTAGATGAAATAAGATTATCCTGGTTCATATCATTGGTAATAATTTGTCCATTAGGGCAATTAACGATAGAAGGTAGTTTGCCTTCAGCAATCAATTGTTGCTCTTGTGCTACTAAATTTTCTAATGTATGAGGGTCTACATCAAACGTCTTTACTAGAAAATTATTAAAGTATTCAATACCACCAACTTCTTTTTTACCGTTTAAATTAGCAGCTTTAATATAACTATCCCCTAAGTCGAATCGATCACCATATTCAAAGTCTTTGACCTTGATAGTAAATGAACATTTAGCATATCCAAGTCCAGAGTAAAAATAATCTTGACGAGCTGCATCAGTTAAAAATTGTTGAGCAGCTTTGCCTTTTAAAATTAAATTATCAGAATAGTAATTACCAGTATCTGTGCCTAAGTCAGATAGTTTAGATGGCATTACACCAATACGTGTAGAACTTTTACCATCCTTATCAGTAACCATTCCTTCAGCCCAATCAAAATGAACTTCTAAATCATCTAAAGAGTATTGATTTAGAGAAGGGGATTGTTCTAGTTGCTCTGTTTGTTCTTGTTCAAGAACGAGCATATTATTTTCAATATACGTAGCAGCTTGTTCTGCTTTTTTTAAGGCTTCAATAAGTTCTAATGGGCTTTCATTAAATACTTGCTGCCAACCTTCAATATACGATGTAGAATTATCTTTTCCCATTCGTTCTGAATACGGTAGATTATACTTAGCATTTAACATAGCCGCTGTAAATTCAGCAACGACTTCTTCTCTAGCGTAATTTTGTAATTCTTCTAATGGGTTAGAAGCTTCCATATATTGACGATTTAACCGACTAGGATGTTGTGTACTATGAGCAATTTCATGTAGTGCCGTTGCATAGAGTTGATCCATAGATTTAAAGTCATCTTTTGGCCGTAAATGAATCGTATCTGTTTTTCTTTGGTAATAATTAGCCTCTAAACTATCATAATGAATAGGGGCTTCACTATGATCAAGAATAGATTCTAATTCTTTGATACGTTGTTCTTCTGTCATAGGTTGGCGTTCATAAGGTGGAATACCATTAATCTGTTCGCCATTAAAAACAGTAAATGGTTTACCCATCCAACGCATCACTGGGGTACCATCTTCTCTAGTTCTAGTAACCTGAACGGGTTTACCATTTTCATCGAGAACTGGATTGCCATCTTTATCAAGTTTATCCATTTTTACAGGAATGCGTTCCCAATATTCTAACGTTGTACCATGCGTACCTTTTTTTACAGAATACCCTAACTCTTTTGCTTGCTTATAAGTTAACCAACGAGGATCTTTATACCCTTCCAAACTAGCTGAAACGGCTAATATAAACCGATTCATTCCGCTATATGTTTTATCGGTTTTAAAATTGTATTGTTCAAATAAAGATGGGTGGTTAGGGTTATTAAAGACATGAGGATTACCATTATTAATTTCCGTCAAGATATAATCAATTACTTCTTGACGTTTAGCTTCAATTTTATTAATTCCAGATGTACTTTGTTTACTCATCTCCATGTTCTTCATCCTCCACATCCATTTCAAAATCATCTGGTGAAATACCATCTAATGAACTTTCAGAAATGAATAGCTTATCAGGTGAATTGACTAATTCTCCTGTATCCTCATTAATTAATTGAATTGTTTTTCTTTCTGGCATCATACTTCCTCCTAATATATTAATAATTAAAATAATAAAACAATTTGTATTTTTATTGTTTTAACGTTTTAGTACCATCTTGTGTGGTAACAGATTGAATAGTAATAGAAACTAATACACGATTATTCTTAATTGCATCCGCTAATAATTCTTGTGCCTTATCAGTATAATTAACATCTTTATCATAAGAAATAGTAGTAGAGCCTTTTGTAATGTCAATTGGTAACTCTTTGATGATAGTTCCTGTATTTTTATCTGTGAACGTAACAATAGCTTTTGCAGAATCTACTTTAGCATCTAGCAAGATAGGAGCTTCTATTTTGAGTTTAGATTTTAATTTAAATAGATTTTCCTTTTCTTCTTTTGATAATTTAAATAATTCTTTAGGTGATAGTTCTGGTTTTGCTAAATCTTGAATAGATACAGTAGGGTTACTGATTTTAATGAGTTTATTAAATAAAGCAATTGTATTTCTATTTTCTTCAGTTAAATTTTGCTTATAATCTACTAAACGAGTTTTAATGACTGTATCAGCTGCTACGAGTTGATCAAGCATCCATCTATTATCCACTTTTTTAAGGCGAATATGGATAACATATTTCACATCTTTTTTGTTTGTATCATGAACTGTTAAATCTAAAATTGGTACATCTGATTTTTCTTTGGTTAAATGAATAGATTCAAACTCCAAATCATTAATACCAAGCATCCGTATACCTTTAGATACGATATTATTTGCATCACCTGTATACATGATTTTGTGATTATCTTTAATATTGTTAAGAATATTATCTGCTACATCAGCTACCATTTGATCACGATTAATGCTTTCTGATAACGCATCAGCACCATTAGCCCAATCTTCAACTTTAACATTTAATAGAGAAGTCGTTTTAGCTGTTTCATCAATTAAGTTATACAGATTGACATATTTATATACGGTATCTCTATCACCATTTTGAATGGCCGTATTTAACTGTTCAATCATGTATTCAGGGCTTTGCTTAATCACGTGATTATCATAATAATTGTATAGTCCGATGGCTACAACTAAGCCAACAGTAATAGCAGCTATTTTCCGTCCATGTTTTTTCCAAATAGGACGGGCTTTTTTTCCTAATTGTTCTAAATTCATTGTGGCCTCCAAGGGCTTATATTCATTACCTATATCATATTAATAGTTAAAAATATTATTATATTAATATTTTATACAACAAATTATTTTATTAATTAATTTTCTAAACTTAATAATTGACTATATCTATCAGAAATAGCATTTACATAATCAATAGTTTCTCCATAAGGTGGAACACCACCATATGCATCAACAGCACCAGGGCCCGCATTATATGCTGCAATAGCGTAGGTAGCCTGCCAATCTGTTCCACTATACCGATTTAAATTATCAGCTAAATAACGAACACCTGCTTCAATATTTTCATATTGATTATATGGATTAAGTCCATAAGAAGCGGCCGTAGATGGCATTAATTGAGTAATACCAATAGCACCAGAACTAGAAATAGCAGCTTGATTAAAACCGCTTTCTGTTTCAAAGGTAGCCGTGGCCAATAATGGATCTACACCATTTTGTTCACAATAATATAAAATAGCATTAGCTATATCATTGTCCCCAACAGTATCATACACAATCTCTGTAGCTGTCATAGCAGCGCAGTGACTAGTTGATACTAACAAGGCTATAGCTAGCATTCCCAATGATTTACATACATTCATCTAACAATCCTTTCTAATCCCTTACACAATAAAAAATCTGCATATACAAATATGCAGATAGAATATCCCTAAAAGATATGTATGTAATTATACCTCAAAGGGTTTATATTCTATCTACATGGAAGGGAGGTACCTTCCACTATAATTATATCATAATCAAATATTCATATTTTAAATCAACAAAAACAACAGTGGTAGTTTTAGAGATGTACTAAACTTACTACTACTTAACCATGGTCGATTACATCTTTATAATTTTTGAAGTTTTAGAGATGTGCTAAACTCACTACAAGTAAAAAGATAGGAGGCAAGCCAGAAATCTTATGGGAGATTAAATTTCTGGCCAAACTAAATTATCAGAAAAATGCACTGTACCTACACATAAAGCGAAACGCATTACATATAAATTACAGATAATTTAGCCTCCATATATAATATATAAAAATACTAATATATTAATCATTTAATATTTTTATGTATTATTAGATTATTTTTTTCTTCCAAATAAAATAATCACCAAGAATAATGTAATACTTGCAATTATAGTTAGAATAAATCCTTGTGTCTCCGAATCAAGTTCGCTAATGATAATTGCAAGTGTGATAATTGAAAACAAAGCAATACCACAACATACAATAATAGATCCAAGTCTAATTAAAATATCCTTGTTAGTTAACTTTAAATTAAATTTGATTTTACTTACAATAATTGCCATGGCAATAACAATACAAAATAGAAGTATCAATAAGAGCATATATTCACCTTCTTTCTAATAAATTAATGATTATTGTATGGCTTTCTTTATCAAGCGTTTTAGAAATGTGCTAAACTCACTACTACTTAACCTTTACTATTTAGTGTTTCGTCTAGTTTGCGGTTTTAGAGATGTGCTAAACTCACTACTACTTAACCACCGCTAAATGGGCATTTCTGGTTTGTACTGTTTTAGAGATGTGCTAAACTCACTACTACTTAACCCCAAAATATAGGGTTATAATACAAAATTAACGAACAAATAAATGATAAGAGCAATAGTAGATAAAATAATTGGAATACTCAAAGGATTAAAACCAAACTTAAATTCCATTTCAGAAAGATTCAATATTAATAACACCAATAGAATACAAGAAATAATGGCAGCTAATGTACTATTCATATAAAATACCTACTTTACTATCCTAATAAACAATAAGAATACCATGTGTTTGTATAAAGTTTTAGAAACGTGCTAAACTCACTACTATTTAATACCTAAATATAGGTTGAATTAATGATCTGTTAAAAGAATAAGAAGAAACGCCATAATACCGCAAATAAAAATAATGAAAAGGATGGCTAATAATTCATACACAAGAAACACCTACTTTATTATTATGATTATATAGAGCTAGGAGATTAATACACGCATTATAATCTTGATCCCAAACAGTATGACATTGTGTACACGTATGCATAATAGAAGATTGATGCACTTCTTCTAATGCACCACAATGATGACAAACTTTAGTAGAATAACTTGCATTCACCTCAACGAACTGTTTGCCCCTGTTTGTAAATGCATTGATTAAAATTGTTTTCAATTCATAAGGAGCTACAATAGTACGGTTACGATCTAACGCTGTAGATTGTTGACTACCAATCATTGCTTTTTGATGTTTAACAATATCAGTAATAGATAGCTTTTCTAATACTAATACATCATATATATTAGCCAATTTAGCTGCAAAATTTTGATATTCATAGTTTCTTCTAGCAATAACTTGATTTTGTAAATTAGATTGCCAAGTTCGTAAATGATTTTCTCTTTCTATATAGGCTTCTAAGTACGATACAATTTCCTGATTTCCACTTTTTTTATGTTGTAAAAAAGCACTATGTAAATCAAATATATGAGTGTATGACTTCCATTTATCTATATAGGCTACTGCATCAATTAGCCAGTCAGGTAAATTTTTATTAGCTATCCAAGCTTTTATAACATGAATACAATCATTAAGATGTTTTTGACGAGTAGATGATAAACCACAAATGGTATCGAACTCATTCAATTGACGTTGTGTAACGATACATTCAATCGTCTTGTCATCTGTATCAGTTGCATATGCAGCACGCAATCCATCCTTAGTCATGCGCCATCCTAAATCTACGGCCACACATGAATTAGGATTAATAGTAGGAGCTTCTATAGCATAGGTTACGGTAATAAGGCATTCATAAATAGGTTTGTGATCAATATAGTGACGCTTAACATTAATAGCATTAATTTTCCCATCCATAGGTAAAGGGCGATGATATACCATCGGTAATGTAACAAAAATAGGTTTTCCCTTATCAGCAGAACCAACACGAATATGACATTGAGTTACACTAGCTTTTTTTCTAACGCCTCTAATAGGGCTATTATATAGTTCTTGATTGACTGGTTCTATATAAAAGATAGTGTTAACTCTATGAATATCAGAACCATATAAAGGGGAACTTGAATAGGGTCTAACAGCAATCTTTCCATTTTTTGAGTATCGTTTAAAACGTAATAAGGTACCTTGCTTCATCGCTTTAACACGAGCAACGTCATATATATTATGAATTACATCGTCAAAATTAAAGCCATGTAACCCACTTTTAGAACGTAATTGTTTAACTTGTTCTTTACGTTCATTATTAAGACAATCAAGGAGCGGTTTTTCACGTTCAATCGCTTCATGTTTTAACCGTTTAAATTCTTGATAGGCTTCTTTACGCTTCACTTTTAGTTCTTTAATTGTATTCTGAATGTTACGTGTTTCTTCCTTTGCAGTTGATCTAGTTTTACGCTTAATAGCTTTAATAGAATCTTGTAAATTTTTAATTTCTTGATCAAGAACTTGATAATCGCTTTGAATAGGCGTAATAATTTGAGAGCTTTTTTCTCTAAAATCCCTATCAATTTCAACTAATTTATTCCACAACGTATGACGATTATCAAGAGCTTCATCAAATAATGCTAATCCTTCAACTGGCTCAAAACAGCGGTATTTAAATACTTTAGTGATAGATACCTTATTCATTTATTACCTCACGGGTTTATATTCTATAATTTCATATATAAAAATATAATTATATTAATATATTTATTATTTTATTATTTTATATATTAAACATTTAGCATTAGACAAATACTAAACTTCTTATTAATCTATACAAAGCTATCGTGTGACCCACTTCATGCAGCCAATACGTAAATAATGCAATAAACCAGTAGGGCTTAACGAATACCAATTTTCTCTTTCCTTAGCTCGCTTAACGAACCCACCAAAGCTATATTGAACACCATGATTAAGAGTAGTCGATTCATCAATAAGTATTAGGCCTGCATCGCCAAGCATACTATCAATTGTTTCACGATAAGTATTGTAAAGAGTTCTAGGCATCGCATAGTACAAATATTTGACATTTTTACAGTCATGATACCGTTTTTTATTAAAGTCATCCTTAAAATCTTGAAAATTCGTTTTAATTTCAACTTCTGTTAAAAATTGTGTTTTCATGGAAAAATACACAAAATCAGCTTCATATTCAGTATGACCTGGACAATACATACTAACATTAGGAATACAAACATTATTTAAAAATAAATGTTTACCAAGGACAAATTGTATATCTTTTTCATTCATAATAGAGCCTCTTTATCATTTCTATATTTCTTTTAATCAATTAAATCAGCTATATAATCAGCATATTTAAACAATCTTTTGCCACAATCTGCACACACGCACCATTTATTATAAGAGTACGCTAAACCATCATACATAGCATCGTTTTCACATTTTTTTCCTGATAAACTATGTACATAAGGTACAACACCAGTTACTTTTGCGAGAACAATAAATTCTGTAGAACCACAAATAGGACAGTGACCTAGTTGTTTGATATTTTTAAATTCATTCATAAACATTTACTCTTTAATATAATATACAACATTAATAAATATTTTCTCTGCATTCATTCACAGCTAATATTGGATCAATCTTATAGGCATCAACAAATTGATTAAGTAGAGATGCTTTTAAATTATCAAGTTTTGGAACTGAATTAGCTTGTTGCAGCTCCTTTAAATACAATGTAGTTAATTCATCTTGTCCGACTAAAACTTCTAAAGGAACACTGAAATAGGCTGCTATCATATATAACTTTTTATATCTAGGAAACACTGTTCCTGATACATATTTGCTAATAAGAATAGGGGATACGTCAATAACAGAAGCCAATTCTTTTTGTAAAAGATGATCACGATCCATTAATTGACGTAACCGCACTTTAAAAACAATTTTACTCAAATATAAAGCTTGATTAAGCTGTTCATTAGTCACGATTAATAGATCCCCCTTTCAATGATTCAATTAATGGAGCAATATGACCAATGTACAGTTTCTTTTTCGCTCGTGTAACAGCTACATACAACAACCGACATTCAGCGCTATTTTTAATTTGTACAATCTGTTTATCACCTTCTTCTTTAACTGTATAGCTAATCGGTTGAAAGTCCGCTGCTAACATAACATTATTCCATTCTAATCCTTTGGATCTATGGACAGTAGTTATAGATACATCTGGATTTGTACAATGACATTCTTCTACGGCTTGTTTTACTGCTTTATAGCCACGTGACTTTTCTAATAAGAACGCTAGACATAAATCAGAATCGTTAAACGCAATACAGTATTCAGCTAATTCATCATAAGAATCAAAGTTTTTAAGGGCCTCATTTTCAATATCTGGATTGCCTTTTTTAAGATGTGAAATATCTCTAACGGTGTTAACTAAATTAGTTAAACCATCTAAATTATGAAGATTAATTCTTTTGTCAGGATATTCCAACATATAATCAATAGCTATGCTAATAGCACCTGCATTAGTACGTGTTAAAATCACATCAATATCTTCAGGATATAATGTTTCAGAATCTATTAGCCCAATATCTGGATTGCCACCAGAAATAGTTTCAGGGGAAGATAAATAGTTTAAAAACAAATCAGCTACAGATGCAATATTTTCACCAAATCTAAACGACTTAGTTAAATAACACATATCACCATCAATACGTTCCATCGCATTGACGGCACCTCGCCAATCATATATCTGTTGATACGGATCACCAACAAATATGATTCTTGTATTTGTTTGAGCATTTAAAATAGATAGCATCAGGCCATCTGTATCTTGTGCTTCATCGAACAGTATATAATCATATGGTAATTGAGGTGCTTTTAGTGCAAAGATTTTCAAATATACATCATGAGGAATTTGAAAAATTCCTTTAGGGCTTTTAAAATCCTTCCAAACAGCCTTTACATAAGGGAATAAGTTAGATTCTAACCACTTAACACTTTTTTTATCTAGCGTAAGATTATCATATGGTAATACGTGTCTAGCAGCATATTCCATAATCCATTTTTTAGGAGCGGTATCTTCACTACGACAATATAGCCCAACAGCTGCTTTAACAATATTAAATTGACGAGCAGGGGTTAATGTTATACTTCCTTTTACTTCTCTTTTTGAAATTTCATTATATTGAGTAAAGGTTAGTTTTTGTACTGAAAGTGTAGTGTTAATAAAATCAAGAAAGTTATTCAACATAAAAAAATGCGTGTAACGCAATTTTTTTATAATATTTTTGCTAACCTGGCGATACGCTAAACTATGAAAAGTTCTAGCTTCAACATGATTAGGAAGCTTTAATTTAGCTTCTTCAGCAATACCTTTATTAAAGGCTAAGTAAATACCTTTACGGTATTGTTTACTTAAAACTTCAGCAATTAATATAATGGTTGAAGTTTTACCCGCACCTGCAAAAGCTGCTACACGTAGTTTTTCACCTTTTTGTAACGCTTTACATTTATCAATAATCAATTCCTGTTCTTGTGTTGGATCAAATACATGATTCATAACTGCCTCCAGGGCTTATATTCAAAAAAATAAATCAACAAATAAATTAAATTATTTATATATTTGTTTTTCATAATCCAACTCAATCTATATCAGTAACTATTATTTATCTATAATGCAACGAGAGGCGCTGTTTTAGAGATGTGCTAAACTCACTACTATATACACACTGATATAAAATATAAGTTAGAATACCTATTAATATAGCATTAGGTATACTTATATTATACTATATACAAACTAAAAAAGCAGCTAAATCAAGGCTTTTTAGTTCTTTTTTTTATATTTATAATATCTTTTTTGTTAATAGTTATTAGTAAAAAACACGAGGTGTTCAGCCGAGTGTTTTTGCTTGATTCTGTAAATCAGATGTGTTAACAGGTATTGTAGAGCCAGAGCGGAAGCGGAAAACTCCCTCCCTACAGGCGCACTAACCCCTTTTTTATACTGGATTCAATGGTATTAAAGGGAATATAAAGTGTATCTGTAGGAAGAGAGCAGAGTAATAACAGGCACCGTTTCGCCGTCGCATTGCTATCAATCCCTGACTCCTAGCGTTTCCGCCATCTAGCTTCATCATTTCCCAGTCCTGCCCAGGAACTCCACTAGACCTCCATGCCCGTAAGCATCAGAACATCCACCCAGACCGTTTAGGCCGTCACCGCCCCTCACAGCAAGATCTACCAGGGATAAAAAGATCCTTTCAGAATGGCTAAAGTTCCTAGCTGCTCCCCTTTGACATTCGTGGGGACTACGAAGTGAAGTTTTACAAGTGCTTCCTTACCACCTTGGTTCCGTCTATACAACGACGTATTCTCTTATAATATTGTAATACAGCCAACAATTAGAAATCTACCGATAGAAAGCGAGTGCTTTTTCCATCTGTTTATTTCTAAACCGTTTATGATAAAAGCCATGTACACGCATTGCTTCCCATAAACTAATCAAAATATTGCTTATTTTGACTTCTGAGCCAGTTTTCCATATATCCACGATACTTTTATCACAGATAGATAATAACAGGCCGTATAACTCAAAATTACAAGGCGTAAAGTAAAAGAAATAATGTAAATCGCCCAACATAACATATGAATTGTTATGTAAATGACGATATTCATCATGTAATTGTTTGCAAATTTCATAATTGAAATATAAGTTAGCTTGTTTCATGCAACACCCTCCTATTACTAACTTGCAAAAACTTTATAATTCCCAATATGATTATAAAGCATTTGCAAATCAGCATAAGAAAAACTTATGAAAAAATACAAAAAAGCTAGTGACTACACCCTGTAATCACTAGCTTAAAATGTCCTATGTATGGTATACTAACCTTCATAGAACAAGTAAAAGCGGATTAGTGGGCCTTCACTAATTCCGCCCTATGAAGAAGGTTCCCGCCAACTTCATAGGACTTGTTCTTTTTATTTTTATTTTTTTGTAAATGTGTCTTTTAATTGAACTGAATCGCCACGATGAGCTAAAGTATAATCATCGTTAAACTTCAAAACAATTCGACCATAAATATTATATTCTTTTTCTTTCTTTTTAACATCAGATGGATCTTCTTCAATAGCATTAAATTGTTTGTCATATCTATACATAGATATGATTTGTGTTCCATCTCCATAATTTACAGTTCCCTTATATGTAAAATCATTTTCTTTTTCTAAAACAATATTGCTTATTCCAACTCCATCTTGTTGTTTAGAAACCCAAGTTCCTGAAATACCATCAGATTTCCCACATCCACTTAATGCAAAAATACAAATAATTCCCAATAATACTAATAATTTTCGCATTTTCTCACTCCTAATAGGTACAAAAAAATCGCTAGATTCATCTAGCGATAAAATACTCCTTATGAATCTAATAGGGCCTTTATTATTAATATCAACCTGTTCCCGCAAGTTCATATCATTTCTATATATCTATAATCGTATTATTAATGATAAGTAATAATTTGTCAATAGAAATTTGAATAATAGAATAAGTTTACAAATATAAGCCCTACAAAACAATAAATATTTATTTTGTAGGGCTTATATATTTCTATTTTTTTATAAAAATATACTCAGGTCTTGAATCATTATCAAAAGTAGCTTCTGTATACTCATTATTAAATTGCATGAATAAACGACCATGTATTTTAAATTCTTTTTCTTTTTTCAATGCATCAGCAGGTTCTTCACCCACTTCATTATATTGCTTATCATATTTAAAAGTAGAAGTTACTTGTTTACCATCACTATAAGTAACAATCCCTTTATATGAAAAATCATTTTCTTTAGTAAATTGAATACTTTCAACTCTCATATTATCTGAATGGATTTTAGGCACCCAAGTTCCTGAAATACCATCAGATTTTCCACATCCACTTAATGCAAAAATACAAATAATCCCTAATAATACTAATAATTTTCGCATTTTATTACCCCCTATTTCATTGCCACTAACATTTGTTCAGCAATTCGTTGAACACAACTTGTTCATTTTATTTTTTTATAAATGTATCTTCTGGTTGTACTGATTGTCCCATATGAGCTATTGTATGTTTATCATTAAAATTCAAAACAATACGACCATAAATATTATATTCTTTTTTCTTTTTAATAACATCAGATGGATCTTCTTCAATAGAATTATAAGTTTTATCGTATTTATACATGGAAGAGATTTGCTTTCCATCTGTATAATTTACAACACCTTTATATGTGAAATCATTTTCTTTCTCTAAAACAATGCTACTAATTCCTGTTCCTTCTTGTTGTTTCGGCACCCAAGTTCCTGAAATACCATCAGATTTTCCACATCCGCTTAATGCAAAAATACAAATAATTCCTAATAATACTAATAATTTTCGCATTTTATTTCTCCCTATTTCATTACCATTAACATTTGTTCAGCAATTCGTTGGACAACAGATACACATACACTATTGCCTGCTTGTTTATATAAACGACCATCAGCAATATCTGGTAACGCAAAAGATCCTGGGAATCCTTGTGAATTGAAACATTCTTTAGGCGTCATTTTTCGTATGCCTTGTTTGGTTTTTACAAGACATACATTATGACCCCCTTCTCCTTGATTAGCCGTCAACGTAGGCACAACACCACTCATATTTTTACGGACATATTTCCTACGCCATTGATATACAGCATCAGAATCATCCATTGCTGCTACAAGTTTCTCGTATATATCGCCTTTGTATTTTCCTTTAGTGTACAAATATTTCTCATCAACAGGATTGATAAAATCAATCACATCATGAATAGTTTTTTTTAGAGGAATTGGTTCAGGAAATGTAAATTTTTCAAATACTTTTTTAGTTCTAAAACCAACAATATAAATACGTTCTCTATTCTGAGGAATATTGCCATATTCCATAGCGTTAAGTACAGAATATCTAACATGGTATCCTGCATCCTTTAGAGCCTCTAAAATTACTCTAAAGGTATTTCCATTATCATGACCAACTAAGTTTTTTACATTTTCAAGTAGAATAGCCTTTGGTTTTTTAGCTTTAATAATTCTAAGTATCTCAAAAAAGAGAGTACCTCGACCTTTTTCATCTTCAAAACCTTTTCTATATCCCGCAATAGAAAAGGCCTGACAAGGAAATCCACCTAAAATAATATCAATATTAGGGACTTCTGAAGCCTTAACATCACATATATCTCTTTGATCTACTTTAATAGGAAAGTTAGCTTCAAACGTTTGTATAGGGTATGAATCCATTTCATTTGCATATATAGTATGTGCCTGTTTAGTAAGTTCAAATCCTAAATCAATGCCACCAACACCTGCAAAGAAAGAAGCAATAGAATACATATATAAAATCCTTTCTTGCCTAATAAATAATCCACTTAATTTATTATATAATAAATTAAATAAAAAAGCAGCACGCCGCAAATATAACCATGGAAAGAATGGATGTATTCCAATCCTTTCCACGGTTATAATCGAGTAAAAGTTCGTTTTCTTAAATCAAATAAAAACGATGGTTGAATATTGAATGGTTTAATAATTTTATCTTCAATATTAAATCGAGGCCGTCGGCCTGCTTGTTGCTGCTCTAGCACAGTTTCCGTTGCATTCACATAGATATTTCCAAGGGAAATATTATTAATGCCTGTCAAATAAATTAACAAAGTGTCATTTTGTTTATTTAATTTAACGAAAACTAATTCGTCAAATCGTTCACTAGGACTAAATGATGATGGCCCAGTAGAACTACTGCCTTTAATCTCAATAATTCTATTTCCATTTGGATCAATAGCATCACCCGCACTGCCTTTATTGAGCCAATAACCACAAATATAACAAACGATATTTTCACTAATTTCGCTAGGAAAATTAATACCTCTAGTACTTAATGTAGATAACATTATGTCTAAGGTTCTCCATTGAAAATATACATCAATTGTAGTTTGAATCCTATGTTCATCTACAGTAATTAAATCATAATCTTTAATTTTTGCCATAGCAAGACCAGAAGGAATACATCCATATAAAAGAATACCATAACTATATATGAATGCGCCATGATACGATATATAAAGTAAAAAACCCACAGTCTAGCCACCGTGGGTTTTTATTGTTTTATCTGAAGCTATCCAACTTCTAATTTAATTATATCTGCCCCAGGAAACAGGTGCAAATCATACTTTAAAATAGTTCTTTTATGTTAAACCTGTATTTGTTAATAAAATCAAAATTTTAGATTAGACTAATTCTAATTCCTCCTTTAATGCACGTTGTAATATACGTGAAAAATTTAATTGGTTCTCTTCTGCTTTATGATTTAACCAACTAGGAATTGTTAATGTTTTTTTTACTGCCTTATTATCTGTTCGTTTTAAATATTCTTCTTCGTCCCATTTTACTAAATCAATAAATTCTCCATTACCACATCGTATAGATGTTGGATCACTAGCTTTAGGAAATGCTTCACCCTCTTCACTTAAAGAAAATAAATAAATACCGAGAGCATCTTCAGCCATTTCAACAGATTCAGATAATGTATCCCCTTCAGTAACGCAACCTACTAAATCTGGAAATACGACTGTATATCCACCAGTTCCATCTGCACTAAAAAGAGCAGGATACATTTCCTTTCTCATTTTTTCTCCTCCACGTTTTTCATATCTATTCTAATCATACCAAAATATATTGAAACAAGAGGACTACTTGAGCCCTGCTTGCTTCAAAATTTTACTTAACGTCTTTGGCTTTAAATCTTGACTATGTAAGGGAACCGTTACTAAGCCTTGTTTAACAGGATGTTTTAGAATATGATGTGAGCCTCGTATTCTAACGATTTTCCATCCATCTTGTTCCAAAGTTTTAAGGAGTTTTTTTGGTGTAATTAGAATCATCTCCTTTAAATAAAAAAAATTATATTTATATTATAATACGTATTTATACGTATTGCAAGTTATTATTCTATTTTCTTTAATAATAAGTTAAACTCCACATAACTAAATCTTATAGGCTAAGTGTACTATTTTGTTTTGAAATAGTAAGCTTAATCTTCTTTTTTTGTTCTAGTTCTTTTTCAAAATATTGTAATGTACTATATTTTAAAAGAACCTTGCTATCAGGAAGAGTAGGATGTAACTTAGCATAATCAAACTTTTTAATAAAATGTTTGAATCGTTGCGTTACACGATAATCTTTTCCTTTCAATGCATTAAATTCATGGCGCCTAATAATCGGTGAATGCATTGTATCTATATCTTTTAATTCAATTGGAACGGCCTTAGTAAAATCTAATCCACAAAGTTCTTTTTTATTAGACCAAAAAGCAAATTCATGATTGATATAAGACCGCAAAGGAACCGCCCATAGTTGATGGTTACAAGGAATCGTAAGTTGAACATAAGGACGATCTGATTTGCGTAACATTTCAGGAAATTCAGATGAAGGATGTCGATTAAAATAATCCTTTGTTAAAAATATAAATTTCATAGATTCTCCCATACGATAAAAGCCCCCTTAATTAAGGGGGCTTTTCATCAATCGAGCTTTTTTTATTTAACGAGGCGCGCTCTACGACCTCATCAACAATCAAGCCTTTTTTGTTTAACGAGGCGTGCTTTACGACCTCATCATCATACTTAATTGAAATGCTGCGCATAAATAGTATACCAATTTATACGCAGTTTTTCAACATCTTAAAATTCTACAAACCCCCTACCAGGCTTAGAATCAGCATCCATGCGTTTCAAGTCAGTTATTTCTTTTTCAGTACGTTGTTCTGGATCAGATGTTACTTGAAAATCGGCTGCTCTACGTTTATTAGCAGCAGCTTCATTTTCCGCTTGAATGATTTTTTCTTGTAATTCTTTATTAAGTTCACTAGCTCTAGTTTTCGTTGTTTGTAATGTCGTATCTGTTCTAGTAGCATCTATTTCATTATTGACCTCTTGAATATCAAGAAGGCCTTTAGTATTCCTACCTAATTTTTGTAATGATTGAATAACAGAGTTATTAGCATCAGCAATGGCCGATAATCCAGTTGCCATTTTTTGAGATTCTAAATTAGCTTTAGAAACAATAGTATTATTTTGAACTTTCTTATTTATATAATCAGTCTGATAATGTATTGCTTCTTTAGAATACTCTATTTCTGACCACCCTTTATCAGGATGATTAAAATCTAAATGAATAAGACTATCTGACATCTTCATTACTGAATTGATATTAGAACGAAGTGCATCAACACTTTTCATAGCTGTATTCAGTGAGGACTTAACACTATTCATAGCCTGTTGAGCTTGTTTAACCGTATCAATACTATGTTGTAATTTAGCTTTAATTTGTTCTAATTTATCTTGTTCTTTTTTTACCCATTCAACAACCTGTTTATATCGAGATGAATCATGTACATTACCACCTCTAAAATGGAATTTCGCTTCTGCTACAGGTGTTTGAATGATATTTAAAAAAGAAAACATTAATGTAGTAGATACAATCACTTTAGCTATTTTTCGCATTTTCCCATTGGTTAACAAATTCAGTCACCCCTTCTCCAAATAACCAAATTGGTGTAACTACGGCTTGAATCTCATCTCGCTTAACAGGGCCAAAATAACGACTATCATAACTACGAGTAGGAACATTAGCTACAAAATATTCATCACTAGACAACGTATACACACCGTTTTGTAAATGTTGTAATGGCATACCATTGGATGTATACGATAATGTGGGATATGATTCTGCATTAATTTGAACATTATGTTCTGTAACAGTCATTATATCGCCAGGCATTCCTGCAATATGTTTTAATAACAATTGCGGAGGACGTTTTGTTCCATAAAATTGTTCCAATCTATGATTTTCTTTAACCATAACCAATGCATTAGGTTTTAATTCTTGATTATGTGAAACCACATATACACCCATAGGCGCTGACGTCGTTATATTGACATAAAACGGACTATGAACAAGTCCATAACCAACACAAATATTAAATGTAATAAGGAGAACGATAGCAACGAAAAATATTTTATCCCTTCGTTTCCAATCCTTTATAGAACGTTTTGGTTTTAAATTAGATAACCATTTCATAAAGGAGCCTCCTTTCTATAATTTAGCTGATACTTGTAAACCATCAGCAATTCGATTAGGCAATAAAACACCAACAACTACTACCACTACAACGAATAGTAAAGCACCTAATATTCCAAATACATCTGTAGGATCATAGGAATATACTTCCATGGCCTTTTTCATAATAGAAAAGATAAGGCCAATACACATTAAGCGAATTGTTCCTGTAATTAGATGGCTCATCATACCTTCTGGAATAAAACTTGTCGGCTTTAAACCTGCAAAACTTATACTAAATACAGTAAATACAGCTGACATATAAAATTCCAAATACACGACTAAAATTGAAAAAATCAATATAATAATTAAGATTAATCCCATATAAGTAGCAAACATATTTAATAAGAATAACCCCATATGATTAATCATATCTAACGCAGTCACTTTTCCAAGCCAAGTCATAGAAGGATTAAGGAATGAAATAAAATGTTGTAATTGTTGATCTGGTGCCGTTATATCACCAATGGCATTAGCTGTATCTGGTGAAAACGTAGCATATGACCATTTTGCAGTACCAATAAATACTTTATTGACAATAAATTGCCAACTTTCAATAAGAATTGTTAAAAATCCATATTTAACAATTCGTTGAGCTGCACCAGTCCAAAATGCTGAATCAAGTTGACCTGTAATCGTAGGCCCACGCCATGCAAACATTGAAAAATCAATAATAGCCAATACAGCTAATAAAGGTAACGATACTTGAATCAAACTTTTAATAGCAATTACACACCCATCCACAATAGAATCAACAATCGTTCTAATAGATGAACCCATTTTATAGATATAGGAAAAATCTAATCCTAAAGGACGATTAAGTACACTATTCATGCTAAAGTAGTTGATGATTGAAGAAACACCTGCTTGATAACCTACACCAGGATCACCTGTTTTTAAACGGTTATAATTAGCAATAAAATTATTCATGTGTTCCACAATTGCAGGAATACTAAGATCACCCATATTACCTGCACCACCGTTATACCCTGTATAAGCAATAGCAGGATCACCATTAGCAGCTTGAAGCATTTTAGCGTAATAATACACAGAACCATGAATATTTTGTGTTACATCATAAATATCATTTTGTGAGTTTAAATCATAATCTGACCAATACTCATAACTTAGTTGACCTAAACCATATCCTAAACCATCACCCGCAGGTTGAGTTCTCCAACTAGATTCTGTTTCAAATAAGGCAAGTAAAGCTGTTTTATCATAAATTCCGTATTTATCAGCTTCCTCCCAAATACGATCGACAACATAATGTGGATCTTCATTAGTATATCTTGCAACATAATCATAAGCGAGTTCTTTACTAGTTCCAATATCAACATGATTATTAGCAGTCAGTGCATAGGCTGTATTGTAATTGAGTACCATCATGAGTGTTAAACAAACACCCATGATGATACGTTGTAATGTAATATGTATAGTATTCATAAACAATCACCTTATGAACGCTTATACCCTTTAAGATTGGATAATTTTCTGGATATAGTAGAAGCTGTATTTTCACGAGCAACTGCATTTATGAATGAATTCTTAGCCGCATTAATTTGATGACGGTAAGCACCTTTAGTGACAGTACCTAAATGATTAGCGGTACCCCTCATCGAATTAAAAATAGCGCCTCTAACAGTATTGGAATTTGCCGCAGCTACGCCACCTGCACGAATAGCATCACCACTAATACGAGAAGCATTAGCCATTCCTCTAAAAGCTGCTGCACTACCTGAACCCATAAATCTAGTAGTCATAGCACCTGCTCCTGCAGCAGTAGTAGCAGATTGTACTACACCTGCAGCAGATGCACCCATAGATGGCGTACCACTTAACATACCAGAAATAAGACTAGGTAATTTCCAAATCAAGAAAGCATACATACACGCTTGTAATACGGCTTCAAACAATTTTCCATAATCGTCATTTGTAATTGCATCCATTTTGCTAATCATCGTAGACATAAGACCAAGAAGGAATATCATGATCATCAGCTTGACACCAAAATTGACGACAGCACCTAGTGCTTTTTGACTAATAAATGACGTATGACTATTAACACCAAACGGCAATAAGATAATAGATAAAGCCGTTGTTAAATAGAACTCAACGAAACAAAGAAGAACATTTAATGCAATAAACGCAAAGGCAATAAAGATCGCTAACGCAAGAATAATTTTAATAATTCTTCCTGGAATAGCAGCAATCGATTCGCCTAATCCAGAAAATGGATTAGTCGGAGCATTTGCTTTTTTATCTGCTTCAACCATTTTTGTAGCATCTTTATTAAGATTACCATTAGAATCATAATAAGGTATATTGTCTGAAGATTTTGCAGTATCTGACATCGGAATATCATATATTGCATTATTCCAAAGTCGATACATCTTCTTTGTTCCTTCTACCATAATTGAGGAAGGCTTTGTTGCGGTTTGATGGGCGGAAGCAATTTGGCCAACTTTAACGAATGTGTCTTCTACAGCCGTAGTGATAGGCCCCCAGTTAAGGATCAAAATTACAAAAAAGCCAATTTTAATCACTTTTCCCATGATTTCCCGTACCCGCATCTCGCCAAAGTACAGGCCCCACATAGCGGTTACATCTAAAATACCAAGAACAGTAACTAAACCTAACGCAGCAGGCTTTAAGTTAACCATTCCTGTTACAGATGCATTTCTAAATGTATCTAATAATTGGTTTAGAAATGCGAATTGAACACCATCCATGTAAACCCTCCTATTTCCATAGAGATTTCATCAATTGAGATCTCGATTCATAGCCATTAGGAAGATCGTCCATAGACCCCTTCATATTGACAACGGATTCACTAAATTTCTTTGCAGCTGCAAAGTTAAATTCAGCCCTATTAGCATCTTGTTGCTGTTTAGCTTGTGATTCCATATTTTGATTAGTTACTTGAATAGCGGTAAGTTTACTATTAAATCCTTCAATTCTAGCTGTTACAGCATTAATTTCAGCATTGATTTTAGCCAAATCACGTTGCCCTTCTGTATGACGAGCTTGTTCACGAAGTTGCTTTAATTCATCTTCCGCTTGTGATAATCCCGCCATAATAGCTTGTGTTTCAGTTACAGCTTCTTTGTTATTTTGTTGCACTTGTGCATTGATATAGGAATTAGAACCTTGTAAAGCGCTATATGTTAAATTTTTAGGGTTTAAACCAGATAATGACTGGAATGTTTTATTCCATTTTTCTTCTGTTTCTTTAGCCACATTTTGAATATCTTTAACAGGGCTTAATAGGCCTTTAAATGAGGATTGAGTATTCTTAATCACACCATCGACTGCATTACGAGTACCATCAACGGCTGATAATACTTTTTTAGCATTATCAGACACGTCTTTCATGGATTGTGTAACAATAGATAAATGTTGTTTTGCAAGATTTACCTGTTCGTTTAATTTTTCGATTTGTTTCGCTGTATTTTCAATGACTTTAACCGTTTTAGCTATATTTTGAGCATCAATTACAGGATAAGCAGCGTGTACAGAATACGTAGTCAATACAAATGCGCCAGGAATTAACATAACAGCAAGTAACTTTTTTGAACGAGGAAGAACTGATTTCATTTTTCCATTATCCAACATGATAACTCCTTTCTGGCTCTATGAGCGACTGGTATTTAGCCTTTTCTTCAGGCATACCTTTATAATCAAGCCAAGCTAGAATAAATTCATCTTTAGATAGATGATTTTTTTCTAATGCTTGAATTTTTAATTGATCTTCTTTAGATGTGGCCGTTACAAAAGCAGCCTCTAATGGTTGTAACGCAAGGTCAAATACACGATTGCCTTTAATTGAGGATACATAGTATTCTCTTTTTTGTGTCAATTCAGACAATAATTCAATTTGACGGCTATTTAAACCGAAATTGATATATTGCTGTTTAATCCCTTCAGCAGTTGCTTTAGGATTAGGCAAATAAATTTGTGTCGGACAGTTTTCACGAACTGTATTAGCAAGTTCAGGACTAGCCGAAATATCAGATAAGTTTTGCGTTGCAAAAATGATAGACGTATTCTTTTTACGCAAATCTTTAAAGTATTTCCGAATTTTACTTTGGAAGATAGGATTTGCAAAGAATAGCCAACATTCATCTAATATAATGAGGCCTGGCGCCCCATCTTCACGTAATTGACCTTCAATTCTATGGAATAAAAAATCAAGTACGCTAGGGACGATATTAGGCATTTTCATGACTTCATCCATTTCAAATACCTGCCAATTACCTTCACCAAATTTATCTGTACTGTTATCAAAGAGGCCACCATAGGTACCCCCTTCACACAAAGGAGCTAAGGCTTGACGAATGGCATGGTTTTGAACCAAACGTTGGAAGGATGTCAGTGTACGTAACGAAGGTTCCATTTCACGTAGCGATTTTAAGGCTTCATGAATTGTAGTTTTTACAATTGGATCAATCGGTACATTTTCCATCGTGAGATAATTAATAATCCAATCATTAGCCCAGATAAATTCAACATCTTCATCAATCCGTGAAAGAGGTTGAAAGGCTAATGGGTTATCATCACCCATGATGTTATAAAAGTTACCACCCATAGCTTTTGTTACAGCCCTAGAGGAAGAACCAACATCAAAAATAAATACACGAGCGCCAGGATACTTAGTAAAATGTGTTTCTATCATATTAAGAAGTACAGATTTACCAGACCCAGTAGGCCCTACAACAAACGTATGTCCAACGTCACCAACGTGTAAAGACAAGCGGAAAGGAGTACTCCCAGTTGTCACCGTATGAAGCAATACAGGCCCCTTTAGATGGCTATTCTTTTTCTCTCCTGACCACACTGCGGAGGTCGGGGCAAGGTGAGAGAAATTTAGGGAAGCCATAAGGTATTTACGGACGTTATATTCCCACATACCTGGAATTGAACCAAAATAAGCATCCATTGCATTGGTCGTTTCAAGTTGCGCCGTAAAGCCTTCTTGACGAATTTCTTTTAATGCAAATGCTGCTTTTTTATCAGCCATTTCAGGATCTTTATCAAGAACAACCAATGTCATTGTGTAATACCCATACCCAACAGCATCTGTTTCTAATAATTGTTGAGCTATTTTAGCTTCATCTGCATAGTTCAGCATAGATTCGTTAACTTGATTGGTTTCTTTATTACGAATCGCTTCAACAGCATACTGTAAAATAGTTTTAGCTTGTTGTCTAAAGTTATCTTCAATATCTTTTAATACCTGCATAGCATCCATTTTAGACAATGCATGATAACGACTAGACCAACGATATTCAAATCCTAAACGGTTTAGAATATCAAAGAATCCTGGATGAGTAATTGGCGGGAAGCTAGTAACAGAAATAACCCGCATATGTTTATCACCAAGTTTAGGTTCAAAACCACCAACTAATGGAGAATCCAACAAATAGGAAGATAAATACATAGTTGGCATATTTTTAATTGGTTGACGATGATCAGATACAGTACTATGTAAGTACTCTAATGTTTCATCTGGTGTCAACACTTTAACATCAAGAAATATATCATTGAACATATCAAGCATTTTATTGGTTTCTTCAATAAAATCACTTGTAGCTTTAGCAATTTCTTTCCAGTACTGATTATGCTTCTTTGTAGTTTCTTCTTTTGATTCAAAAAAAGATAAAAATTTCTTTGTCATATCAAAATTAGGGTGATACAAAATTGTGAAGAAATAATCATTTTCAAACTGTTTGCCACTGTTAAAGAATTTTTCACGTTCTGTTTCAATAACTTTTGTTAATGGAGCTTGAAAATCAGCAGTATCATAAGCTTCAGATGCATGGCGTTGGTTTTCCATGTAGAAAACATAACCAGTAGAAGCACTTTTAATAATATTGTTGATAGCTGCGTGGTATGACTGGAGTTCTTCAATAGTAGAAGAATCAAGGTCAGGGCCACGGAATTTAAAAGTCAATTGCATTGAATCATCTTTGTTATAGACAATACCAGATTCATCAATCTGTAACCAAGAGATATATTCGCTTAATTTTGGATCACGTTTCACAAAATTCTTTTTGTGAAAGCGAAAATTAGACATCAATCCCATATAATAAACACCTTTCTATAGTAGTCTTATTCGGCCCTATAATAGTTTTTAGACCGTAAATAATGTGTAAATACATCAAAAAAATCAGCGTCCTGTGACGTAAAATATCTAAATAAAAAGTGGAGGGCTATACCAATAACACCAATAAACCATGTTCCCAAAATGATAACTGCAAATACGCAAATAAACACATTTATAAGAAACAATCTACGAGGTACACCACCCCAGGTTTGACGAACATATAAAGCCCTAAATAAAGGGGCTTCACCTGTTCTATAATCACGTTCGACCATCCTGCCTCCTTAGGGGATTAAACACCCTGTAATCATTTCAATGGCTTGTGGAGCCGCGATTGCGGTTCCCACGCCAAATATGATTCCAAAAAACCGTCTAGCGCCTTCCTGATGATGACAGCCACTTAAAAAGGTAATAGCTGCAACAGCAAGGCCAATCGTACCAAGAGCTAATGGTAATGGGCCTGAAAATTCTAGTGAGAGTGGCAACAATATTAAATCGTATATAGGGAGCGAAGCAGCTCCCCCATTACTCGCAAAGGCCACAAATGGAGAGCAGGAGAGGAATATTGTGCTTAATAGCTTTTTCATTCACTACACCTAACTGCCTTATAGGCTTATATTCACATCATGTTAAGGAATTACGAAACCAGAACCAGTGGCCCCTAAGGAAAGCATATCCATTAAGGAAGGAGCGGCTAACGCAATAGAAATAACGAAAATCAACAAAATAAATTTACGAGTACCATCGCCACCGTTACCAGAAAATAAGGCAATCGCTGCACCAACGATACCCATAATACCCAAAACCATAGGTAATGGGCCTGTAATGTGTTCCATTAATGATTGTAAGAATTTTGTCCAAGGCCAAGCATGACCGCCAAGGCCTGCGGAGCCATCTGTACTATAAGCAAAGGCCTGCATCGTAGCAGCTGCTAGTATCATCTGGGAACCTACCATAGTAGTAACACGTTTAGCTTGTTGTTTTAATTTTGTAGAGTTCATAAAAGAATCCTTTCTTAAATCAGCATTAATCAAATGAAAATGTTGGTAATACATGGGCCCGTTTCTGAAATATTTCCTTAGTGGAATTAGTAGCAGATGAAATAGTCATCATCATAGCATCTACCATAGTTTTATCGTAAACACCTGCATAAGTAGAGGCCATATCACTTAATCCTGCTAATTCTTTTAGGATTGTATTCACACGCTTTTCCGCATAGTATTTGAATTTTTCTTCTTTCGTCATATCTTTAACAGGTTTATCTGTTTTTTCAACATCAATTGTTTCATCCTGTTCAGATTCATCAGAGGTGGGTAGAGTTACGCTTATATCGTCAACATCTGGCTCATAAAGCTCAAACGGATTTTTAATATCTTTATGAGTATACTTGTGACGGCTCATCATGGTTCACTTCCTTCCTTATGATAAATAATACTTGTGTCATATGATTCTGTATGACGGTTAAACCCCTTCACTTCAATAATGTCACGAATAAAGCGTTTAGAAGGGCCGTTAGGAATATCAATACGGCCAATATCAACAATTATATTGACAGCATGACCTAACAATTGTCTAAAATTGCCTTTAGCCGTTGGATTTTCATAAATTAATGATTCCAAACGATCTAATCCTTCTAATGCCCCATTTGCATGAGTTGTTCCAAATCCACCTGGATGGCCAGTATTCCATCCTTTTAACAAATCATAAGCAGAACCATCACGAACTTCCCCAACGATAATTCGATTCGGAGAATTACGCATTGATAGCCAAATCAATGTTTGCATCGTAACGCTTTTATTCGGATCAGTATCTACTTTAGTTTGCATTCGTAAACAATCATTAATATTGGATTGTAATTCGCTTAAATCCTCTAAGATAACCGTTCGATCATATGGAGTATATAATTCAACACATTTCAATAATGTGTTAAGAAATGTAGTTTTCCCTGTACCAGTCCCGCCTGTTACTAATATATTTTTATGTTCTTTTACGGCGTTAACTAAATAATCAGCGCCTTCTTTTGTAATAAACCCCTTTTGAATATATTCTTCAAACGAGAATATAGTAGATGCTTTTTTACGAATCATAAATGTTGGATTTCTAACTAGCGGTGGTAACTGTGCTTGAAAACGAGCATTTAACGAATACAATTCACACCCCAAATGTGGACGATCATTATTAATAACTTCATTAACAGCACCTGCCACCGCCTCAATAAGAACTTTAGATTCAGACGGAGATAAGTATATATCTGTTTTTTGTTTCCCTGTGGTTAAATCATTAACAAATACATAGCCATCTTCATTAACATACACTTCCCCAATTGTATCTTGTTGTAATATAGGCCATAATTGACCAAAAGAAAATTCAAGCATACTATTAACTTTTTTATTAATAGCTTCTTGTGTATTTGTTTCAGTCATCTTATTCACCAATTGAATTAATATCTTCAGATGGTTCAGAGGATAGAGATTCTAAGTACGCCTTTCCTTTCGTATAGAACTCATCTAAGGCCCTATTTTCATCGTCAGAGGCCTTTACATACTCATCAGCATATAATAACGCCCCAAGACGAATTTCAACGCTCTCAAAGCCAAATTCTGAAAACATTTCATTAGCCCCTGTAGCTTCAGCTATTAAACTATCTTTTATGATTAAACTTTTAAGACGTTCAATCTCTTGTTCATGTTTATTTATCGCACTATCATGTTTTTCTAATCGTTTTTTTGCATCAATAGATTTTTTTAACGCTGTAAATAGCGTATTTTTTTTAGCCATATTATCACCTAAATTATTTTTTCAATTACAATATCATCTACCGTATTAGAGGATGGTTTAGTTTCATGTTTTGTTGGTTGTGTTTGTGTGAGAGTTGTAGGTTGTGTATTAGGAGAGTTTAATTTTGGAATAACATCTGATTTAGCAGGTGCATTCATAACACGAGAACTAAAATACGAATCCATATAATACTTTACTTTTTCAGTCAAAATAGGCTTTTCGCCAGTCATAAAAATTAATTCTTTATCGCCCATCCGTTTTGATTCGTCAGCCGTCATTAAACTTTTTGCAATATAGCTATTACTATGGGATTTACCTTGAAAGAATCCAGGTTGTTTAGACCAAGTTTCAACTTCTTCAGTATATTTACCAAGCTGTTTTTCAATTTCATCGGCTGTAACCGTATCATTCGGAGCGTAAAAGATTTGAATATGACAGTTAGTTACAATAGAATTTTCTTTTGTGTAAATTTTTTGTAACTGTGGTAAACCTTGACATATCATAAACGCTTTTAATCCATACCCCGCAATGTATGCTAACTGTTCTTCAAAGGTATCCATACGACCCAGTGCAGGAAATTCATCAAGCAACAATAAACACCTATGCTTAAAGGTATCAACTTGTTTACCATCTTCAAATTTCATATCCCGAGTATTATGGCGAACAATCATTTCAACAAGTAAACGGAATAATGGTTGAATACGTTTAATATCAGAAGGCGGAGTAATTAGATATAACGTAACAGGATCCTTATAGTTCATAATGTCATACAATGTGAAATCACTTTCATATGTATTCATAGCAAGAACAGGATCAGAATATAGGGTTAATAAGGCATTAGCGGTAGAAACAACGGAAGCCCGTTCATTTTCCGCTTTTGAAGCAATATCAATAAAAGATTCAAACGCAATAGGATGCGTTTGATTAAGTCCTGGAACAGTTAGATTAGTAGCTTCTGGATATAAAGTACGCATATGTTCTGTAGTGACAGTAATCATTTTGCGTTCTCCATAGGTTTTACTGTTACGATCAGCATCAATTGTTTCCATTGGCATCCCTTCATCTGGCCAATGTTTATATTGTGTTAACGATTCAACAGATTCAAAAAAACCTAACGCTTTATAATTTCCAGGATTATCTGGATCTGGTACTAATGAATTTTTTAACGTACTTGCCAATTGATTTAACGTTAGAGGTGCATTTTCTGTAGGATTAATGATATGTGCATAGTGCATATGACATATCAATCCTACAAGCAAGTTACGAGCAGATAATTTCCAGTGATCCAGATCGCCTTTACCTTCAGGATCAACAATAATCCCTGCGACATTCTGAATGTCACTAATTTCATATTTTGTACCAAATCGAACTTCATTAAACGGATTAAATCGTGCAGACGTGCCATCAGATGCTGTAGGTTCAAATTTTATAACCTTTTGCCCCATTACTTTTTGACGATAGCCTGCGGTTATCCCCCAGTTTTCACCTTTAATATCGGTTACAATACAAGACCCTTTCCATTCTCCTAATAGTGTTGGAACAATTAAGCCAACGCCTTTACCAGAACGAGTTGGTGCTAAGACAATCATATGATGCTTATCATCATGCTTGATATATTTGTATTTGTATAAACCGAGTTTTTTACCCCATGTCATTAGCCATGAATTAATTTTTTGAGGTGAAATCAATGTTCCTAATACATTAGTCAATGCTTCTTTACGGAGTAATCCAGTTTCTTGAATCCCGCAAATAACACCAGATTTAGGGAAAAATCCCATTTTTTTAATGTCAGCAAATTCAGCATAGGATGCATTACCATGATAATCTTTTACTGGTTTTTTCATGTTAGCAAAGCTAACACCAAACATAGCAACAATCCAAACTAATAAAGGTAGTGCAGACTTCATTACTAATGAAGGTACATATTTACCAAATAAAGCAATCCAGACTAAATATTTGAAAAACCAATAATAAGGCGTTGCACCGATAGTAAATAAAGGTTGCCCTATTAATGGATCATAATGAACATAAGAGGCTAATAATTGAGTAGAACAAGCTAACGCTATACATAGTGTAATCAGGGCTAATAAAACCCTAATCATGATTATTCACCATAATAAGGTTCAAGTGCTAAATCAGAATTTAACATCACATTGAATTCAAATCCTGGGCGAATAATAGCCGTTGCACCAACTTCCAATTTTTTCTTAACAATTTCATTGCCAGTGTTTAACACATTAGAAATTGCATGATTAATGGCTTCTTGGCCAGATGAGCGATTATCAGAACCACTTCCATCACTAGAAGAACCTGCAATACCTGCTAATAGACTAGTGATAAAGGATGCGCCAACAGCTTTACCAGTATGTTCAGAATATAAATCTTTTACACCACCAAAGCCCATTGCATCAACACCTAATGAATTGTTTAAAGCAACACTATTTCCATCAGGGAACATAATCCGAGTAAATTTAACAGATACACGACCTGCATTCATTCCACTACCATCATATTCACCAATTAGACGAGAACCAGCAGGGATAAGAATAGAGGAACCTGTTATTGAATCATATACATTTTCACGAACTTGTGCGGTTACAGAGCCATTAAGTGAAGAATCAATACCTGTAATAAGTGTTACAGGTACTAACGTACCAGTTAGCAATACACGATCAGCCGTTGTATAGCTACTATAATCAGGTGTGTTAGTTGAAATACTAGAGCCAGAATCAGAACTAGCATCACCACTAGTGCTATCTGTAATAGCATTCCCACCACTTAATGCAAAGGCAATAGCACTTGCATATGGATTATTACGACTTGTAATAGAGCCACCACTAACATTACCAGATTGATAATTAGGCGAACTGCTGCCAGTAGGAGCAGAAGCATTATAAGAACTAGTCCCTACACGGTTAGGAACTTGTCTAACAGTATTATTACCGCTTGCTTGTGGTACAGATTGTGTACCTACAGTGTTTACAGAACCAGGGGCCCCTGGTTTGTTTTTAGATGCAGCATCTAATTTTTTTTCATTATCATATTGCCCCATTGAAGCATATGAATCAAATCCTAAATCAGGGCCTGCTACAGAACCACCATTAGCACTAATGCCAACGGAAGAGCTAGACTGATTAGGATTAGGTTTATTACCGCCATCCATGTTATGCATAACCATGGCAGCTGCTGAACCAAACGCTATAAGACCTATAGCACCATATACAGCACCTTTTTTAAAGCCTTTAACAGCAGGTTTAGTATCATCATTAGAGAATGTAGCGGCTTCTACATCATCATCAAAGCTTTCTGTATCATTAAGTTGTTCCTCATCGGGTTTATGTTCATTACGAGATGCATCCACTAATTCAGCTTCTGTTTCAGAATCAAAATTAGTAAATTCATCAGGTTCACGTTTACCTAATACCTTATTAAACATATCTCTAATAGACATTATTTAGTTCCTCCTTTCTGTAGATTAGCAATTCTATCTTTTAGAGGAACCCAATCAATTGAATGATTAGAGTTTGTTGTTGCAACACTAGTTACATTGCTAACAGGATTATTATCACTATCACGAGTAATAATAATACGTGGTTTACCTTGTACATCTAGTTTAGCGTGATTAACTGTATCTTTAATAGATTGTTGTAATGCCTGTTTAACTTGATCTAAATCAGACGATTTACTTTGCTTATCAGTCTTAATTTGTTCTGTATTTACCGATTGAAGAGGAATACCTACTTCATCAATAGAAACAGCAGACATACCACCTTGATTAAGTGTTTGATTTAACTCTTTCACCTTAACAGGTTTAATACCTGCTTCTTTATTATTGACAACAGTTAAATACGAATCTGTTTTAAAACGTAGTTGTAAACGAGCTAATACGGTATCAATAACAATATAATGACCTTGCAAACGACTATTTACCATAGATAATTTGCCTTTTTTATCAACAGAATATACTACAGGTAAATTTCTAATGTTTGTTGTAGGCACTTCAATATATGTCTTAATACCATCATCCCAAATACTATTAGGAATTAACGTTTTTCGTACATTTTGTGCTTTTTCATACTTATAATCACGATTGATTTGCTCTACTGTTCCAGTAGAATCTTTTTGAGTATTACTTTGACTAATAGTAGTCGTTGAATCTACAGCAGGAGTTAGATTGTTAAAAGATACAACATCATCATAGTACTCATCTTGTCTAACAATAAAACGATACGAACGTTTATTAGTATTAACAATCAAGTTTGTAGTTTTAGCTTCTTTCACTACAGGTTTTAAGTATACATGAGGTGTTTGATCAACTACAGCCGTTGATACTTTCCAATCATCAGTATTACCTGCAACGATGCTAGTTAGTTTTTCATTACGACCAAGTGTTAAGTCCGTTAAATACCCTAGCTTACCACGTACTTTAAATTGATTGTTTTGATCATACGTGTAGACAACATTTGAGCCTGTTAAATTACTATCGTGAGGTGTAATATAACCAGGTTCAATAGCAGCAAACGAAGTACCACCTATACACATAGTTGCAAGTGACATAGCAATACATAATTTACGAGCTTTAGATTGCATTATTTATCACCTGCTTTCTGATTTTGTTGAGCTGTATTAGCTTTTTTAGCAGGTTCACTGCTTTGTGCAGCGTTTTCAAGACTGAAAGAAATATCTGTAATTTTAATGCCAAGTGGATTCTTATACAAATCAGCTTCAGTTCCTAATTCACCAGTTTTAATCGTGAACGTACCAATATAGTTTTGTTGAGTACCTTGACCACTATTAATACCGTAATCTACTTCTTGCCAACGAATTTGATATGTATTATCCGAGTTAGACAAGCGAGTAATACCAAGCACAGTAGGTTCTACTGTAGAAGAGCCAAGCTTACTAAAATGGCCTTGTGATTCACTAATAGCATTAAGCTTTTTAGCTGCTCCTTCTGTTAAGAATATTTGAGCATCTTTCCAGTTCTTTTGATATACCACTGGATCAAGTGGTACTGTACGAACTTTTTTAATAAAGTCCGTTAAGAAGTACTTTGTTTCTGCCTCTGTGGGCTTATATTCTTGCTGTGTAACAGGGCCTACAGCATCGGTATAACCCGTTACTTTATCTGCACGAATAATAAACGGAATATATTCACTCCGTGTTGCCAAGTAGCCTGCTGATATAGATGCTACTAACGCTACTAGCGTTGCACCAACAGCAATCTTCTTGAATGTGTTTGCACTATCTAAGATTCGCTCGACGTATGAGAAGTGTTCTTCTCTACCTTTCAGGAACGGATCTAAGGCAGTGCCTTTTTCTTTAAAATCTGTCAAAGAAAATACCTCCCTTTTTTTTAATATGAGAAATAAAACCAGATAATTAAATTATCTCACTATATCATAATCTATAATTCAGTGAATGACAATTAAAAAATTCATATTATTTTAAAATAACATGAAACACTATTTTGAGTTCTAATTAATATTCTTATTTTGAATTACTGACTATCAAAATTAGAATATTGTGCAAAAAACAATCAGAAAAAAACGCTTTTTTTTTCTAATTATTTTTATTATCTTTTTCTTCTTTTTTAGGGGGTGCGCCGAGGTGCTTAAATACTAGGGTTTCCAGACCCATATGTACCCGTTTTTTGAGGTTGATGTACCTGTTTTTTGAATTTAATGTATCCGTTTTTTGAATTTAATGTACCTGTTTTTTGAATTTATCCACAGGCTATTTTGTAAAAAACTTAGATTTATAAAAGTTATCCACAGGCATAAGCCTAGATTTTACCTAGCTTTATAGGTATGTACCCATAGTAAATAATACCCATTTTTTTAACTACAAAAAATGGGTACTTTAATCGAATAAATGTAGATATTATCTGCTTAAAAATATATTTTTTGAGTATTTCAAAAAAAGGGTACATTTAAGATTTTTGTGTACCTACTTTTTGAGTAAATTTTAATAAGTAATAATTTACAAATAATTAAGTACCCATATTAATTTGACTAAGGCACATGAAATAGAGTATACTTTGTGTAAATAAATTAACAATAGATTGATTTTGTTCAATATTGTAATTTTATACATATGAATATAAGCCCAGGAGGCAAAGATGGAACGAAAAAATAGCGCATTGTTATTAAAATATCATAACGATCTTAATCAAATAACATTAAAGGGATTAAATGCAAGAGAATCTAATGTATTCTTTGCTATTTGTGCTATGATGAAAGATCATGGCTTAAATGAATTAACTTTGACTTTTAATGATTTAAAAAAAATCAGTAATATTACAGTGTATGACGAAAGTGAACTAATCAGCATAATAAAAGAAACATATCAAAAATTAATTAGAGTAGCTGCTTATTATGAAACCGATACTACTTTTGGTGGATTTATATTATTTGATAAATTTGAAGGTAATATTATTACGAAACAAATTACAATTTCAGTTAACCCGAAGTTTGCCTACATGATTAATGAGTTAACTCAAAATTTTACAGTCATGCAGCTAAAAGAATATACTGAACTACAATCTAAATATACTAAGAATTTATATCGTCAATTACAACAATTTAAAAAAACAGGTGTATATGTTGTTGAAGTGGAATATTTACGGCACATACTAGATATTCCTGATTCTTACGATATGCGTAAAATTACACAAAAGATAATTTCACCTGCGGTTAAATCATTAAGTACAATTTTCAAAGATTTGAAAGTTGAAAAAATTAGAGAGGGCCGTTTTATTAAACAATTACGATTCGTATTTAAACCATTTAAAATTCAAGATACATTTCCTAACAATCAATTATCTGGAGTAGCATTGAGTGGTACGGAAGTAAAAAATAAAGTTGTTAAGAAAAAATCAAAATCTAAAGAAAATCAGATGCTAACTTTAACAACCGCTCAAACTCCGAAAGTTGTAAAAGAAAAAAAGACGAAACAAGAAATATTATGTCCATGTTGTAATCAACCATTATCATTAATTACAAGTGGTGAAGAAATTTTTTACGGACACAAAAATTTTAGATCATCTAATTGTCAGATGACATACTCTTCTGTTTCTGAAATTGAAGCATTCAGAAATAAACTACAAAATACAAATAGTATAACAGCACAACATATGAATAAAGAATTTTCCAAACAAATAGTAGAACTTATTAGAAGTAATACTGATTTGTTTAGTGATGGCGGTGGAAGAAATGGAAATGAACGTATAGTGTATTTTTTCAAAGAAGATTTTACTCCTCATAAAGTTCCTTATTCAGAAGAAGGTGTAAAAGCATTAAAGGAATATATCACTAATATACGAAAAGCAGAATCAAATTATTAGAACCGTCATTAGAAAAAAATAGAAAAGTATATCATCTCATTGTATTGGTTTTACCAATACAGCAAAAAGAGAAGCTCACAGGGCTTCTCTTTTTTTATGGCTCACCTATTTATTGAAAATAGATTCACCACTCTATTTACGAAAATCAGACAATTTAGTAAAATAGAAATAGACAGAATGCCCATTTAGCGGTTTCTATTAACTCTTCGTTTTTTTGCTTACAAAAACCACAGAAACCACCATGGGCCACTTCCAGTGGGGGGTTCACTTCGTTCAGTAGCCTTCGGCAATAATAATTTTTTTTAGGATACAAAATGGCAACTTACTCATTCAATATAAAATCACAACCTAAAACTAAATATGGTTCAAAGTTGAATGCAGCCGCACACTTTGATTATATTGATCGAGATGGAGCATATAAAAATCGTGAAGATCTTTTAGCTTATGGTTCTGGTAATATTCCAGATTGGGCCCCTACCCCTCATCATTATTGGGAAGCAGCTTCTCTATATGAACGAGCAAATGGAAATGCATATAGAGAAATTACATGGGCTTTACCATCAGAGTTGCCATTGTGGGCGAATGAATCTTTAGTGCAAGAATTTTGCCAAGAAACATTCGGAGAAAAATTTACATATAGCTATGCTATTCATTCTAAAGATTCATCAGACCCTGAACATGATAATGTTCATGTTCATATTATGTTCAATGAAAGAGAATTAACAAAAGACCGTACTTATGATGATCCAAAGTGGCACTTTACACGATATACAGAAACAGATGGATTTCCAGTTGGATACAAAAAAGAAGAAGCTTTTAGAAAAAAAGCAATGTATTATAAATTAAGAGAAAGAGCTGCTGATTTAACGAATAAATACTATAAAGATTTTGACATGGAAGAACGTGTTGACCATCGTTCTTTTAAGGATCAAAAAAAAGCCCTTATTGAAGAAGGCCGTTTTTCTGAAGCTGCAAAATTTGATAATGTTGAACCACAACGTAGAATTCCTGCGGCTCAATATTATAAAGAAAAAAATTTACAACAACATATAGAACCAGATCAAATTAATAAAATCCATAATGAAATGAGTAAAGAAATTAGAAAGCAACAAGAAGAATTATATCAAGAATTTTATAATCAAAATGTCGTATATGCTGTCAATTTAAAAGATTATTTCGGTGATTTAAAATATCAAAATGTTGAAGCTGTAAAGCATCTACAAAATGAAATTAAAGAATTACGTAAAGACCAAGTTCCTGAACAAGCTATTGAAACATGGGCCAAAAATCAAATCGTAAAAGGGTACTCAAAAAAAGCTAAAGCATTAAAGTCTATTATTGAAACTTCTCTTTGGAAAGAAAAAGAAGGTATGTTAAGTGTAGATGGTAGAGAAAAGTTTAATAAAGCTAAAGCAGATTTAGCAACATTAGAATCTAAGATTCCTTCAAACTTATTAGAGCAAAAAAAACAAGCTATCATTGAACATAATCAAGAAATCAATGATAAGATTAAACCGCTATATGGGAAGATTAAACCATTACAAGCTAAAGCTAAAAAGTATGATAGAATTCTACAATACCTTAATACTATCCCTAACGATACAGTAATAGCCCGTATAAAGGATAAGGGTATAATTATCAATAATAATAGTATAGATAATCGAGATAATACTAATAAAGCGCAACAAAATATAGATAAAAAACACAAATTACCTAATGCAAATCAGGCAAGACCAGAACGAAAATCGTATGCTACAAGCCTAAATAAAGCCAAAATTATAGGAAATATTGCTAATAAGATTGAACGAAAAGTAGATAATATTGTAATTTCTAATGAGGGTGGATTCGTTGCAACTAAAGAATTAACAGCAGAAGATATTCAAGAAATGGCTCATCATGGTCAAGAATTATAAAAAAATAGTGCATTAGATGCTATCTAATGCACATACTTTTTAGGACTGTAGATTTTGTAAATCTTCATTCCAATCTTTTAATTTAGAAGTTTGGCGTCGTATTCTTAAATTAGAATATAAATGTTTGAGTTCATTATAGAATTTATCACCTGCTATATCATTGTCTGTACAGCAGGTGATAGAGCTAGGATTAAATCGTTCAATTAGTTTTTCAACCACTCTTGGTTTAACACCGCCCATAGCAGTATAAACAATATTTGGATCTTGTTGATACATAGTCAAATAGGATAAAAGATCTATCGGAGCCTCAAAAATATAGATAGATTTAACTGATGATTGATTAGGCCCTATACAATATCCATAATCACCATCAGAATCTATTAGGTTCCCTTTAAAAGAACCTTCTACGCCTCTAATAATAGCTCCTTTTATAAGAGTATGGTCTGTTAAATCATAACATAAAAAAGCAACATTAAGATGCCCTTTAATAGATACTCCTTTTATTCGATTAGCCTTAATTTCTTGATTAATTAAATCCCTTGATATACATCTGGATTCAAGGTAATTAATAATTTTATGTTCGTTATTCCAGGCAGGTGGGATAAATAATATATTCGTTTTTTTCTTATTTTCAGAAACAGAATGTTGAGTTTCTGAAATAGCACTGTTTTGAGGTATGTCATCATTAAATATCTCTTTAATTAGTTCAATAGCTGCTTGATATGAACAGCCTTCTGTTAACATTACAAATTTTATAACGCCCCCTTTTTCTCCAGTACTATGTTGATAGAAATAGGAATCTTTAATAATCAATCCACCATAATTTTTGACTTTATAATTTCCACCATATCCATGTTTAATAATAGGTAAACCTAATCGGTTACACACTTCTGTCAACTGAATATCATTAAAGTTGATATAACTCATAATTGAACCTTCCTGCCTCCAGGGCTTATAATCAAAAGATAGCGGTAAACCTATAGTTTACCGCTATCTTTATGTAAAATATTACGGATTAAGCTTAAATCTGCATGAAAGCTTAATATTCCTTTCTCTTCATACGTATTCATTAATTTTAGCCGTTTTTCCACGAACTGAATGAGGTCTAAAGGTAGAGTTAAGTGTTTATTATTATGATCAAAAGCTTCTCTATCAATAAAGTATTCATTGATAGGAAAAGCGTTTTGAATTAGAAGAACCCCATCTCTATTCATCACGTTAACAAACACAAGAAATCTATTTTTTTTATTAAGTTGTTTTGCCTCATTATACCAATTCTTATACTTATCATATTGGCTAGATAGCGGGATCGCCCATAATTCATTTTTAAATGGTAATACAAAATACATATGCTTGTTAGTCTTAGAATCCATCCATTCTAATCCAGAGTTAACAAGTTTAAAAAAATCAGATTTTATAAAATAGAAACCGATATTCATAATACACCTCACGCAACTTGGTAATTGTACACAATCTTTGCGTAGCTTCGTGTACGGTGCTACGAACACTTTCTATTCTATTATAAATACACTAATCATTCAAATGAAAAAGGCTAGGAAATAAATAGTTCCATTTTCTGATTGCCTCATTTTTTAAAGATGATACTACCTCATCATGATGACAATACGGACATTCAATATGATATGTAAGAGTTTGATCTCGTAAACTAAAATATATAGAAATTGTTGGTTTATGGCCACAGTAGCCACATAGTTCTAATTGCTCCATAGTTCAATTATATAAAACAACAAAATAATTTATTATTTTATTGTTTTATAATTTCAAATCACTTTTCCCTTTAATAGACGGAAGAGTAATTGAAATAGCCTCCTTATTTAATTTAGGTTCAATTAATTTTTTACATATGTTTTGGTACATATCTTGACCATATAAACAAGTATCAACCAAATATCCTTTTTCTTTATTATATTCATTTAAACCTCTAATATAATAAGGTTTCATATCTTCTGTAATAATAAAAGGAGTAATATTATTTTTTAAGCACTCTTTAAAGGCAATAATACGACCAGTTCTACCATTACCATTTTGAAATGGATGAATTTTTTCAAATGATACATGAAAATCAATAATATCATTTAATGATAGTCGTTCTAATTCATTATAAGATTGTAATAAGGATTTCATTAGCTGTGGCACTTCATCAGGTGCAGCCGTTTCAATAGTACTTCCTATTAAATTAGGAACTTTTTTATAGTCACCTACATTAAAATAACTTTCTTGGGATTCTTGGGTTCCTATAGTTAATATTTCATGGATTTTTTTTATAAAGCCTTCTGAAAGAGTATCATTAGCATGACTTAACATATAATTAAAAGCATTAAAATGATTTGAAGCCTCAATTATATCATCGCTATAAATCACTTCTTGTCCATTAGATAGAATCGTTCTTGTTTCAAATAAAGATCTAGTTTGTTCTTCAGATAATCTACTACCTTCAATACGATTACTGTTATAAGCCATATGAATTTGTGTGTAATGATATATCCCGCTTCTATTTTTATATTCTTTTTCTTTCTGTAAATGTTTCAAAACCAGTTGTCCCTGGTACTCCCAATTAATCAATATATTTCTCCCTGTCAAAACAATAAAATAATTTATTTTTTTATTGTTTTGATATTTTCTAATGATGATTCATATTTTTTTACCATACGATAAAATGTTGAATGAGTAATTCCTAATTTTCTTCTAGCTTCAACAGCTGTATATGCTTTATTTTTCCATCCATCATAGACGATAGAAAAAGATTCAGGAAATGGAATACAAGGACGTCCGAATTTAACACCCTTTATATGAGCAGCTAGAATACCTTCAGACTGTCTTTTGTGTAGTTTAGCTAGTTCTTGCTCTGCAAGAGTAGACAATACTTCAATAAGAAGATTGTTAATCATTTCAAGCATGGATTTAGCAATTGAATCAGTAAAGGTAGAGTAATCAATCATTGTAGTTGGCACATCTAAGATACGTACAATAATATTATGTTCTTTAAAATATTGTAGTTCTTCAGAAATTGCTTTTTTATTTCTTCCTAGTCGATCTAGTTCATGTACATATAGTTCATCACCTTGACGTAAAGCTAACTTTAGAATTTGATACTGTTCACGATTGAAAGATTTACCTGATGTTTTATCTACAAATAAAAATCGTTCTTCTACTCCCTGTTTTAATAATTCTTCTTTCTGACGTGCTATACTCTGTTCTTTTGTACTCACTCGAATATAGCCTAATTTCATCGCTCTACCCCACCTCTTTCTTTTGGTTTAGACAATGATATTTTAATAGAATTATTTAGCTTGTTTTCTTTATTCAAAATTAAGTTATATGATTTTTCGATAATAGCAGCTCTATCAGCTAGGATTTTTTTATAAAGAATTTTTCTGTCATTAGAGATGATTAATAAACCGTTAGCATATTCAGGAATCTCATCAATAATTGTATTGATTTTTTCTAAATCAATTTTAGGATAATTACGTTTTATTGCAGCCTCTAAATCTTTATTAGAATTTCCCTTAATAGATAGTTTTTTTATAGAACTAAAAGAATCAATCTTATGATAGTCAGGACTGATGAATGGGGTATTACCTTGTGCAACAATACTATTGTATTTAGTATCGTTTTCTAAAAACTCTTTGATTTTTTCTTCAGGATGTTTGGCAAATAACGCATTACCATTATCATAAATTGGAAATAATTTAATATCTTGATTCGTATCAATATAAAATTCCCAATTTCCGCCATGACGATCAGAATTACCAATAAAAGCATCTACAACAAATTGATCCCAGAAGCGTTCTTTTATTTCAGGATTTTGTTGTGCAATAGGACTATTATCTAAGACGTATAGCCAATCATTCATACTGATATTATGATAACTTTGACTAGATGTTTCATCTCGTGATAAATTTTCTAAAATATCGTCATCAACAGTATTCATAAGATATTCCATAGGGCTTTCTTGTAAAATTTTGTTTTTTATAGGTAATTTGAAATCTTTACAAGCAACCACAACTTTATTTTGATAAGTCCCTAATTTTGTTTCATGTACAGGAAACCCCATAGATTGATAAATATGAGAACCTATATACTCTGAAACAGGACTGGTAGTATAAGAAACAGCAATTGTTTCTTTTGATTTTGTGTTTTGAGGAAATTTTAGCATCCATACGTTATTTTCATCATAAACAGATTTTTTAGGGCCTGCTTTACCGCCATATACAAAGATACCTTCTTTGTAATTACTATAATCTTTTATATCCATAAAAATATCTCCTATGTGTATCAAAATATATAATCATAATATGAAATGTTTCATATATATATTATACAACTTTTTGATACAAAAAGCAGCATAAATAATTAATGTATCAATAGTGATACTTTTTGATACATTACAATCAAATAAAATAGGGCTATATGATATTTCACATAGCCCTATTTATCATCTAACTCTACCATCCTTATTTTTTATAACAGTAATTTTAACAGCAGGTTTAGTTTTTATATTACTTGCATCAATAGTTTTTCCTAATTCAGATTCTGTATTTGGTAAATCAATATCATATGACCATTTTTTGAGTACTTTTAATTGCTGATATTTCATAAAATCAGAAAATTGTTGTTTATATTCCTCTGAATTCTCATAGTAATTTAATAAAACATCACGATATTCCTTATTATCATTTGGTGAAATAGTAATAGGGCAGTATCCTTCGCTAATTAAGCATCCGTTCATAACCAATAAGGCAGTTCTTTTATTACCATCACCAAAAAATTGATTTTTAGCAAGCTCTCCATACAAGAAAATAGATTGTTCTAATGGATCACTAATGGATTTATATGAATTAATCATAGAATCCCATTGTAATGGTAAATCTAAATGCATTGGTGGAATATAATCTGTACCATTGATAGCAACAGGCCCATTTCTAAAGGAACCAAAATTTAATCTATTTTCTCCTTCAGCCACAGTCATATTTAAGAAAATAGTATTTTGTTTAGATAGAGAAAAATCTCCATTTTTTAACTCATCTAATAACAGGTTCCAACCACGAGCAATATTATCAACTTGTCGTATATCTTGCATACTTAGACCAGATACAGATAAACCATGAACAATAGTTTCTACCTGGGAATAAGTTGCTGTATTGCCCTCTAATTTAGCCATATTGTAAGTAAATTCAGGGCGCATCTTTTCTGCTATAAATAAAGCTTTATCAAATCCGACTTTTCTCATGAAGCTACCTCCTATTATTAAATTAGCTTATATTAAGCTAATTTACCTGTCAAATACAATTTTAAAGAACTTATCTATCTTATTTTAAAATAGGAGCAAAGAAATCAAAGTAGCTATTTTTTATAGGGTTAATGTTAGAATTGAAAGCTGCTAGATTATTAATTTTAATAGAAATAGAACTAATCAGATCACGATTGTCTGGTTCATAATAAATTTGTTGAAGTATACAAATAGAATCCTCTTTATTTATTTCATTAAGCAATTCATAAATTATTGATAGTTCTTTTTCGTTAATAGGTTCAATAAACTTAATTAAACGTTCCTGATTAATTAAGTTAATCAGAATAAAGATTTTAAATCCCTCAATTGCTGCTAATTTCCTATTTTGGTTATCTATCATATCTTTAATAAATAATAAGATACTAATAATAAAGAAGGTTATGCTACTACTAAAATAAGAAATTATATCAAAATAAAAATTTAATACATATAAAATACCTAACAATAAAAAAATGAATCTATTAATTAATAATGGGTCTAAAAAATCTCCTTTTTTATTATAGGTAACATATGGAATAAGTGGTTCAAACTTCTGATTCATGGTAATCTCTTTTATATAAATCTATTCATGGTATATATTCAAAGTGTTCTAATTTATTTAAATTAATGATTTTTTTTAGTTTTTCTGAATCAATGCTTCTAAAAGTAACAGATTCTATATGTTTATCAGATGTATAACCAATATGTTCAATTATACAAATTGATGGGTCAAATATGTGTATTTCATCTAATACAGATTTAACAAATTCAAATCCTGTAGAATCTATAGGGCTTGGAAAATTGATAACTTCTTTTTGATCTAATAGATGTAATATAATGTATCGTTTAAATGAATCCTTTACAAGGTTAGTTAGTTCTCCTTTAGTTTGAATTTTACAACAAAATATTATCGTACTTATAGCAATGCATATAAAAAATATATATTCACTGATACGATAGATAAAAATATGAATCATTATAATGAGTAAAAAAACACAAAAAATCCTACTAAAAAAACGATTCGTCGATTCTAAATTTTTAAACTTCTCAATATCATCTACATAACTACTAAATTGATCTATTATTGTATTACTAAATAAAAATTTATCTAATTCGTTATTATTCTTATTATCTACAGAAGCCATATGTTTTTATTCCTCTTTATCCTATTTTTTAATTATCGCCTTATAAAGTTGTTTTTTAGTCGTTTTTTATCATTAATAAAATATAATTATCGTTCTAAACCTCCATTTTCTTTTGGCTTAGAAAATGAAATTTTAGGAGTTTCTTTAGATGCTGTTAGTTGATTGTTTTTTGAAAGTTCTTGTTCAGAACGTTGATTTAATAAACCTTCTAATTTCACTTCCATGTTATATTGAATTACATCTTCCATATCTCGTATTGTAAATGATTGAGGAAGATGACCTGCTTTATCTAAACGAACATAAGATTCCATCATAGCTTGTGTTTCTTTATCAAATTTAGAAAAGTTAAGACCACCATTAGAATTTGTTAAAGTTTCTGCCACACTTCTATACTTATGTTCAAAAACACTTTTTTCTTCATCAGTTAAGAGGTTTTCATATTTTTTTGTCATCTCAATGATTTTACTATCATCATTTCGCAAATTTTCAGGTAATAAATGTTCGCCCTCAAAATCTTGACTTGATACGCCGTTGGTAATAATAGCTGCAATAGGTCGTTCTTCTCTACTATTTAATACATGATACATATTGATTTTATCTTTATATTTAAGATCTAAATCAGTAATTGCCGTTGTGCCAGGATTGTATATAGTATTATAAATACCATAATATGGGGTAATTCCTGTAACAATTCCATTATCATTGATAGTATAGTCAATTTGATTAGGGTATTCAGCTTGAATATGCTCTAACTCCTTTTTAAATTCGTTATATTGAGTTTCACCTATAATGTCAGGTAATTGAGTAAGAATATCTCCATCGGCTGCAATTTGATTAGTGGCCATACCTTTAGCAATAGCAACTGGTAAATAATTGTAAAGTGCTTCATTACCAGGATACCCATCTAGGCTAGAATCACTAATAATGTCATTATTCATAAAGGATAAATGACTATCATTAATTAAACCAGTATTAAGATCAACATAATAACTTTTATCATTAGTACCAAGATATGTATCTAATTCATTGATAAATTTGCGATATGATAATGATTCACGTTCAAAAGGAATATACCGTTTATTAAGTTCTGAATTAGAACTTAATGCATCATCATTATAGAGGCTTTCACCACGACTGATAAAGGCTTTATGAAGCGCTTCAGGGCCACCGTTGTATAATTCTTCACAAGATTCCCAAGTCCCTAATCCAATAGTTGTTTTTTTCTCAAAAACAGAAGGTACAATCTGATTAACATCTGTATCGTAAATATTATCTTTAGGATATAAAAATTCAAAATCGTCATCATAATCATCATCTAAAAAATTATTGGAGAAATATTCATTTACATTGTCATACAACTCTTCTTTATCTTGTATAGATAAATCATTATTTAATGGAGTAGTTAACAATGTATCAATGGAATTATTAGATTCAATTGCATTGAATTGTTCTCTAACAATAGCATCAATAATATATGGATACCCTCTATCCTCTTTTACTTTATCATTGATATAACTGTTCCATTTATAATTACCGTCATCATACTCATTTGCTAAAAATTGTATATCAGATAATTTAGTTGCATTCATAATAGATGTAGCTGTAGCATTTTCTAATTCACCATAAGAAAAGTCATTAACTTTAATAGAAGCAAGTTCTACAAAGTCCTTTACATCTTTTGTAAAATCAGGATCCGTGATTGAAATATTAAATTGTTCTTCGATATTTTCTAGTAAAAATGATACAGAATTAAAGTCCTGTTCATTGTTAAATTCAATATCATTAATGCGAGCTTTAAAATTACTTAACGTAGTAATATTCATAATTAACACCTCATGCATTAAACAATAAAAAACTAAATATTTTTAATAATTTAATGTTTTATTGTTTCGTGTAAATACAGCTAGTAAAAAATAGGCAAGTGCATAGGTTTTACTTATGCACTTGTTTTTTTGTTGATGATTAATTATTAGGAGTAGTTAACTTTTCCGCTAATTCGTAAATCATTTTGGCATATTCAGAACGGGACATAGGTTGATCACCTTTAAAAGTCCCATCTGGGTAGCCTTGAATGATTCCGTTAGCATGAAGTGTTTCTACAGCAGGTGCATCCCAACGTTCAGATGGAACATCTGGGAATGTAGAGCGTTCTTTAGATAATTTAAATAAAGGGCTATTGACGATAGTATTCATCATAGATTCTAATTTATTTACTTTATCTTGAAGAGCCGCATTTTCTGCAAGAACAGATTTTTTAGTAGATGTACCAAATTTATAAGATACACCAACTGTATATGCTTTTTTACCAGAAGAAATAGTACTTGCTGCATTAAACATTAAATCAGAATTAGGGCGATAGAAAGCACCAAGTGCAAAAGCACTTGCACCATCATAAGCACCTCTAGCAGCTGCTATGGATAATTTATAATGGTCATCATATTCTTGTGGATGTAATCCTGCTAAAGCAGCAGAAATAGCGCCTACGTGTTTTACTTCGCCACCTAATTGATTAATACGACTATTCGTTTCAAATAATTGGCCACCATTAACAGCATCCATAGAACCTTCAGCTACTTGACCATTTCTAACATTAGAAATGATAGTTCCGTTTTGACCATTTAAGGAGATATGATCTTTAGCAATCGAATCATAAGCTACAGCTAATGGATTACCTGCTGAATTTCTAACAACATTGTATACAGTATCGCCTGTTACCAATCCTGTGTTTCCTGCTGCTACAGTGCCTGTACCAAGTTTTTCTTGCCATTTAGATACATCTGTACCTGTTAGGTTAGAAGCATCTGTATTGGCCTTTTTATTGAGTTCTGGTTGTACTGCATCTTTGATTGCATCAGAAGATACGTTAACTGCATATGTTGTAGCATCACCATCTGTGCCTGTAGTAACGGTTGTATTTTGACCATTCACTACTTTGACAGCGCCTTTAGCTACATTACGAATAACAGTTTTACCTGCATCAGTAATATTATCTAAT
>QWCW01000074.1_pt1 | contig 58785 bp, 56 predicted proteins | sample 1972691 | NCBI WGS metagenome assembly QWCW01 (sample SAMN09866698, study PRJNA288562) | Human oral metagenome isolate pre2_saliva, whole genome shotgun sequencing... | reverse complement strand
GTTTGCGCCGATGGTACTGCAATGCAATGCGGGAGAGTAGGTAGCCGCCTTCTTTTATAGAGAGAGCTTTGAAGAGAAATCTTCGAGGCTCTCTTTTTTGTTTTATCTTTGGATGACTCCGGTCGTCCGGCTTATATCCTATCCGCAATCCCTCTCCCTCAAATCCTTGCCTTATCCTTATCCCTAACCCGATTATAACCAACTCATCCAAAAATACAATACATCCAAAAATACAATACATCCAAAAATACAATACATCCAAAAATACAATACATCCAAAAATACAATACATCCAAAAATACAATACATCCAAATATGTAACTCATCCAAGACATCCAACCAACTTGCAGTCTTTATATTTACTCTATTACCATATTTTTTTGTTTTTCATTTGCTGTCACTTTTAACACTTTACATAATCGATTTGTTATCAATGCATTGTAACATGGGGAAAGTGACAGGAGTGACAGGAAAGTTAAAGGCACTCCATCTTTATAGTTTGAACCTATGAACAGGTGCAGGTACAATTTAAAATGAAATACATCAGCTTTGTGGTTTTATTCTAGCAAAGGGCATTGTATAGCTATTACTGCTTTTCTTCTTTGTACGGATACATTTACAAAATAAAGTTGTATATTTGCCTTGAAATAACACATGACATAGGAGTCTGCGGACATTAGGTCTTACGGTGGAGGAGGTGTTGTGGTGTAGGAGTGTACGTTGTCAAACAAAAGTGCACAACTTGACCTCCAATTAAGTTTGGGGTTTTAGTTATAATTATTAATAAATAGTATATTTGCACTATGACAACAAAAAAGAATTCTCCTTGTCTGTTATCAGATAATGGACCATGTTATATTACTTCCTCTCTCAAACAGTATCTCTGTAAGGAATATAATATCAGGCATATCCATGGCAAACCCTTGCATCCGCAGACGCAGGGAAAGATAGAACGATATCACAGATCGATGAAAAATGTGATTAAGCTAAATCATTATTTCTGTCCCTCTGAATAGGAAAAGGCTGTCGATTTTCATGAATCGTTAGATAATCTTACACCTAGAGACATATATTTAGGGCAAGGGGAGAAAATCAAGAAAACACGAGACCTAATAAAGAAAAATTCAATCAACAAAAGAATTTTTAATAATAAAACTATAAAATTTTAAAATAAATAACTATATTTGCAGTTGTGCACTTTTGTGTGACAACGTACAAAAACGATAATAACGGGCATATAGGCGTTCAAAACAACTATGGTGGTACAAATAGCCATGACAAGAAAGATAACGTTACCACGCTAATGGAAATGGTGTCTACGTTAACGAGGGAGTTGGAAACATCACAGCAACAGAAAAGCAGCCTTATTGAAATAGTTGCGAATTTTCAAAAACAGTTACAGCAATTCATAGAAATCATGCATCATTCGAATAACAAATAATAAAAAATATCATTATGACAATATTACTTGGATTATTACAATTTTTACTATTCGGTTATCTCGTCTTTGGACTTATTAAGCCTCAAAAAGCCTTGTTCTTTATCGGTGACGAGAACAATCGTAAGCGCCTCTATGTAATTTTAGCATGGTTGGGGTTATCTGTGTTCTTTGCATTCCTTTTCAACGTAACGGGCGTAACCGAATCCATAGAGAGAAGCGAAAGGGCCGACTCTATCAAACAGGCAAATATCGATAAGGCCGCTTTTCAAAAAAGGAACATAGAAAAAATTATCGCAGATTCCACAGATTTGTCACAGGGTGTATTCTCTACCAATACCATTGAAACAATGAATGTAGAGGAACTTGGTAGCAGTCTCCAGCACCTCTCTTCATATGCCAATATTCCCACAAACGACAGCCTTTCGGAATTATACAAAACGAACAAACAATATTCTTCTGCCGTTGATTATTGCATAAAGAGAGCATCTGAAATTAAAAACAACAACCTGCCATCCATGCGCAAAAGATATACCGATATACTCAAAGATAAATTATGGGAGGATGATATCGATGTACAAATCTCCGGCAAAAACAGCACGATATTAACTCTCGTCGGAGCCGTTTTTGCTGCAAACAAAAACAAAAAAGAAATGCAAGAGGCTATTGCTCCAGTAGTAACCCGGCTGGGCTTCAAACAAATTCGTTATAAGTGGATACAACATGATGACGAATACACATATTACGACATCAAATAATTTTTGTCTATATATGGAAGGAAACGAAGTAAGAAAAGCCCTACAAGCAAACCACATCAACCTTGCTTGGCTTTCGGAACAATGGGGCATCACTCCACAGGCTTAATCGTCAAGGCTCAACGCAAAGACCTTTAAGTCCGGCTATCTCATCGAGATAACCCAGATACTCAGTAAAGACATTTTCGGGGGTTGGTACAAAGTCAGAATTACAACCAGTGCTGAATATCTCTTCCTGCTCATTCGCCAGCCTTAACGCAGATAATTACACTGTCATCGAATACATCTCTGTTCCTTACTTCGCTGGCTGCGTAGGTATCTACTATTTCGGACATGATGCAGAACCCAAATACAACGTAGGTGATACTATCTTTTTGCAAGAAGTAGATAACATCACCCTCGGACAAATATACTTCGTGTTCACAAGATCCGAAAGGTTTATCCGTGCCATTCATCCAGCTACTAATGATGAGGCTTATAGGCTCGTACCTCTTAATCCTTCTTTTCCAGAACAAGAAGTAAAGAAATCGGATATACTACAGGCTTACAAAGTAGTCGGTACAATCTCACGAGAGCAAACATAAATTTTTCTCGCGCGCACGCATATAATATCTATATATTATTATATTATAAATATATATTATATATAATCTATAATAATAAATTATATTAAGAAAGAGAGTATAAGAGAGAAAGAAGTTTGCTTCTTTCAAGTACATAAAATGCACCTGAAAGGGTAGTTTCAAGTACATAAAATGCACCTGAAATAATATGCAAATATCAACTTAAATTATACGCAATGAAATAAAAAAATCTTTTCGGACTGATATCATTTTCAGCCATGTTATTGACATCATGCTCAACTACAACTGTTGTACCTGGCTTCGAGAAAACAATTTTTATTGATTATTCCCTATTTCGCTCAAACGGGATAGAAGCCTCGGATGCTAATGTACCAGATGGATGTACATCAATTGGGCAGCTTTCTGAAATTATCCGCTTCTCCAGAACCTATGAAAGCAAATCAGTAGCCATCCCCAGAAGTTCCAACGATGATATAGTTGTACCAATGAGCAAAACGATAATCACTTCAAATGGAGACTTCGATAGCGATATAAGAAGCGTGGCTGCCAAAATTGCTACTATCGTAAAAGACAGAAACGGAAAAGGTATAGCAAAGATGAATGTATCTGTTACAGATGCACAAAATCAGCCTATATTTTACATATCGGGAATAGTCTATAAATAGGCTATTTATCCATTACTCGCAATAAAACGAATATATTATTAAAAAGATAAGCAGCGTAATAACTTACATATCATAGTATCTGCCTAACTGGGTCTATAATTTGCCTGTTGTAAATATTATTCTTAATCTTAGTTTTATATATGCTCTTTTACCAAGTAAAAGATGCCCTTTCGCATGGTAAAAGATGCTCTTTTGAGGTGTGAAAGGTGCCCTTTTGCAGCGTAAAAGGGCACCTTTTAGAACGGCTTTTGTAAGTCTTTGTTAAACAATGGACTACAAGTCTGAATGCTTTGCATAACTCCTGATTTTGTGGGCATGCAGTTTCAAATCACTGTAAACATATTTCTGATTAGTCCGTAATGGCGCGGTGATATATGGAAGGAGGGATAAGTTTACAAGGACCTTCGCCGGAGCGTTTTACCATAAACAGGCGTATCTTATAACTATCAGTTCTGCTTTCCCACCCAAGGACAAAAGCCTACCGTATATCTTTTCCGTTTTTGCTGTCATTTCTGTCACTCCGTTTGTATCTTTAACAGTCTGAATATAAACTCATTACCCGAAGTGTTAAAAGTGACAGCAACTAAAAACAAAACTTAATTAGGGGATTCTGATACATCAAGAGGGGGTGTCTTATCGTAGAGAATATCCATTGATATTCTCATTTTACACCTTGTGTATGTCTTAAAGAAAGCATTAGCTTTAAGAGTTCTTGTTTTGTAAGTTAGATTTATGTAGATGTGGCAAGACTTTCTAGAGTGTTTAGCCTTTCCTAAGTTCTATGCGGAAAGTGGTACCAGCTCCAACCTCAGAGTTCTTTACAAATATCTTTCCATGATGATATTCTTCAATGATACGGTTTGCGAGGCTCAGTCCTAGCCCCCATCCACGTTCTTTGGTGGTAAAACCAGGTCGGAACACATTCCGTATGTCTTTCTTCTTAATTCCTTTACCCGTATCTGTGACTTCGATAATGGCGCGATGGTCATTTTCTTCAAGGTGTAACGTAATGCTTCCTGCTTCACCTCCCATTGCGTCAACAGCATTTTTGCAGAGGTTTTCTATCACCCATTCGAAGAGTGAAGCATTCATCTTGACAATTACATCTTCGGAAGGGAAATCCGTCTTCATCGTTATTCGGCGTGAGGTACGTCGGTCCATGTAATCGACAACATGGTTCAGGACTTCGTTCAGACTTGCCGGAACAGGTTCTGGCAGAGAGCCAATCTTTGAGAAACGGTCAGCTATCAGTTGCAATCGCTGAATATCTTTGTCCATTTCTGGTAAGAGATCATCGTTAGGGTAAGTCTCTTTAAGGATGGTTGTCCATGCCATTAAGGAAGAAATAGGAGTACCCAATTGGTGGGCAGTCTCTTTACTCAACCCTACCCACACCTTGTTTTGTTCAGCCCGCTTAGACGTTAGCAATGCGAAGATAGCAACGACGACGAAGAGCATTACCACCCCTAATTGAATATAAGGATATACAGCTATGCGCTTCAACATGAGCGATTCTCCATAGCAAACATCTATATAGTCTTTATGACTCTTATTTAATGGAATACGAATAACCTGTCCAGCATCGCGCATTTGTATTGCCTGATTGGTCACGACCTGTACACTATCCTTGGCATTTCGTGCTTTTATCTCGATGTTTCGGTATTCTGTTACAGCACCATCACGGTCTAAGACTACCACTGGTATTGTGTTATTTTCATCTAGAACCTTTAGTACTAAGCTTAAATCAGTATTGTCTTCAGCTTCGCTTAATGAGCGCATAGCTTCAGCCCAGACCTCCATGTGACTGCGTTCCTGCTGGGCTAAGTCATGAGTTAGAGAACGAGACACTAACAATGAAGCGACAGCTATGAGAATAGCTGCCACCACAAGGAATATTTTCACTTGTCGGATTCTGTCTGTCCACTGCATATGATTTCTTAACGTTGATGAAGGTTAAATTATTGTTGACAGTTTATTATTAATTACGAAGCTATTTTCTTTCCCAGAAAATAGTTCCCATTCCCTAATTATTATCTTACTGTAATTACGGCTAACGGAGTAATATACTCATTATTAATGAGGATAAAATACAAGATCATTACATTTTAAGGGTTAAAATACATAAAAATCATCATAAGTTTGTATTGTTTTGCTAAAAAGTAAAGTGTAACTTTGTAACTCATATAACTTACATATTTCTAGATTATGAAAATAAAGAATCTTTTTTTGCCATTAATGGCAGTGTGTGTGTTGGCCTTAGCAGCTTGTAGTGATACAGTTAGTTGGTACAAAGCTGATGTGGAGATAGGTGATACTGGTGGGGAAATGAGTTATTATTGTGATGAGATAAAGTAGTTTCTGCGAGCAAAGTATATAGTAAGTTATTGCAGTATCGAAAAGAATAAATAACTCGGTTGGTGTCTTTTGGTAGAGTGTTATCTCCTTAACACGATTGGTGCTTGCCATCAACTGCATAAGTGGTGGGCATTAACTCCATAGGTGATGGGCTGCAGTACATAATTAAGAAAGAGTAGGGTACATCCTTTCCTTGCATTATTAAGTATGTTGTAAGGCACTAATAACTAACTAATATGAGAAATGTAGACCAACCAACGATAGTTTATTAATACATAAAGTATAAAAGGTGATATCATCGTTTTGTAAGTTTGACCCAACACTTTTTTACTTATAATTTGCTTAATATCAGAAAAATATTCGTAACTTTGCAACCCAATTATGGACTTAGAAACCCTTAAGATCGATTTGAAGGGTCTGAAAGAAGGTGCAAATCACCTTACGTTTGACCTGGATGATACTTACTTTAAGGCGATAGACGCTCCCGAGGTAAGTCAAGGGCGTGTGCATGTTTCGCTTGATGTTGTGCGCACGGGAAATGATTTCTTTACCCTCGACTTTCATGAGACAGGCATGGTACTTGTGCCATGTGATATCTGTTTGGAACTGATGGAGCAGCCCATAGAGACGACACAGCGTCTCGATGTTGCATGGTACCTCTACGAATTCATAGCTCTCGCAATCCCTATCAAGCATGTGCATGCACCTGGAAAATGCAACCCTGCTATGGTACGAGCTCTTGAAGAGCACTCTGCCGCCCGAAGCGGTCAGGAAGACGAACAGCCAATGGATCCGCGCTGGGAAGCTCTATTAAAATTGAAAAAATAAAAAATATTAAACGTTTAAAAGAATTATGGCACATCCAAAAAGAAGACAGTCAAAGACTCGTACGCTTAAGAGAAGAACTCACGATAAGGCAGTTGCTCCTACATTGGCAGTATGCCCTAACTGTGGTGCTTATTATGTTTACCACACTGTTTGCCCAACTTGTGGTTACTATCGTGGTAAGGTTGCTGTCGTAAAGGAAACAGCTGAGTAAATATGAGTAATATCAATGCGATCATAACAGGTGTCGCAGGATATGTGCCAGACTATGTCCTCAACAATGAGGAATTGTCTCGCATGGTTGATACCAACGATGAGTGGATCACCACTCGTACAGGTATTAAAGAGCGCCGCATCCTTACAGAAGAAGGACTCGGTACCTCTTATATGGCACGAAAGGCGGCTAAGCTTCTGATGAAGAAGACGGGTGCTGACCCTGATAGTATTGATGCTGTTATCGTTGCCACTACGACTCCAGATTACCCACACCCATCTACGGCTTCAATAGTCTTGGGTAAGTTGGGTTTGAAGAATGCTTTCGCATTTGACTTCGCTGCTGCATGTTGCGGCTTTATGTATGCTTTCGATGTTGCTTGCAACATGATTCAGAGTGGAAGGCATAAGCGAATCATTGTGATTGGTGCTGATAAGATGTCGGCAATTACTGATTATCGTGATCGTGCAACATGTCCTTTGTTTGGTGATGGCGCAGGTGCGGTAATGGTAGAAGGTACAACTGAGGAGGGTATAGGCTTAATAGACTCTTATCATCGTACCGATGGCAAGGGACTTCCATTCCTTCATGTGAAGGCAGGTGGCTCTGTTTGTCCTTCATCTCGCTTCACTGTTGATCACCGTTTGCACTATACTTATCAGGAAGGTCGCACCGTTTTCCGTTATGCTGTTACAGCAATGGGTGATGATTGTGCAGCCTTGTTAGAGCGCAACGGCTTGACTCAGAATGATATTGATTACGTTGTATGTCATCAGGCAAACTTACGTATCATTGAGGCAGTCGCTAAACGAATTGGTGTACCTATGGAGAAGGTGCTGGTAAATATCCAACGTTATGGTAATACCAGTGCAGCTTGTATGCCACTTGTACTCTGGGACTTTGAGTCACAACTGAAGAAAGGTGATAATATCATCTTTACAGCCTTCGGGGCGGGCTTCGTTAATGGTGCTTCTTATTATAAGTGGGCATACGACGGAGATTCTGCAGCGGTTAAGAAGTAAAGACTTCAAATTGTTATAAATAAAAGAACGCATCTTTCTTTATCAATAAGGATAGGTGCGTTTTTTTGTTTTGAATATTATTCATTATGCATAAAGCAGGTTTTGTAAACATAGTCGGCAATCCAAATGTTGGAAAAAGCACACTGATGAATCAACTTGTCGGTGAGAAACTGAGTATTGCAACCTTTAAGGCACAGACCACCCGGCACCGTATTATGGGCATTGTGAATACGGATGATGCCCAGATTGTTTTCTCAGACACACCAGGTGTTCTGAAACCTAACTATAAGATGCAGGAGATGATGCTCCAGTTTTCAGAGTCAGCGTTAGCTGATGCTGATATACTTCTTTATGTTACGGATGTTGTTGAGAACCCTGAGAAGAACATGGACTTCTTGGATAAGGTCTCAAAGATGACGATTCCTGTGATACTTCTTATCAATAAGATTGATGAAAGCGACCAGAAGAAGCTTGGCAATCTTGTTGAGACGTGGCATAAGCTACTCCCTAATGCAGAAATACTGCCTCTTTCAGCCAAGAATAAGTTTGGTATAGACATCCTAATGAAGCGTATTCTCGAGTTATTGCCTGAAAGTCCAGCCTTCTTTGATAAGGATCAGCTGACGGATAAGCCTGCAAAGTTCTTCGTCTCAGAGATAATTCGTGAGAAGATTCTTCGTTATTATGACAAGGAGATACCCTATTCTGTAGAGGTTGTGATAGAACGTTTCAAGGAAGATGATCGTCAGATTCATATCAATGCGATTATCTATGTTGAGCGAAGCAGCCAAAAAGGAATCATTATCGGACACCAGGGAATGGCTTTGAAGAAGGTCTCTACTGAAGCCAGGAAGAGTCTTGAGCGTTTCTTTGATAAGAAAATCTTCCTTGAAACTTATGTGAAGGTTGATAAAGATTGGCGTAATTCACAGAAAGAACTGAATAACTTTGGATATAATCCAGAGTAAAAACGCCTCTCTAAACATCTCCGAAGGAGGATAATTCTCCATAGGAGCCTGTTTGGATAAGGCTATAAAAATCCATTGTTACTTATATTGTCAGTCCATGATTAGTTAATATGAGTGGTTTAATATAGGAATATATGGATGGTAAAAGCAACAAAAAAGGGAAATGTTAGTTTCCTAATCAATTGCCTTAACTGTTTAGTAAGGCTTACTCTCACATACTGTGAGGGCTGGGGAGTGGTCATCCTCGGCAAATATTCATCGGATGCTTGACCACATCTGGAGTCTTCTTACAATGCATATGAGATTGATTCTTATGTTGTGAGGAGGTAAAAGACCAATAAAAATGGCAAATTTAGTAGCGATTGTGGGACGCCCTAATGTAGGAAAGTCCACCCTTTTCAACCGTTTAACCCAAACTCGTCACGCCATTGTGAGCGATACTGCTGGTACAACACGCGACCGTCAGTATGGCAAATGTCAGTGGAATGGCCGTGAATTCTCTGTTGTTGACACAGGAGGCTGGGTTGTTAAATCAGATGATATATTTGAAGATGCTATCCGCAAGCAGGTGCTTGTGGCGACAGAAGAGGCTGATCTCGTACTCTTTTTGGTTGATGCTGAGACTGGTGTTACCGACTGGGACGAGGATGTGGCAATGATTCTGCGCCGCACAAAGCTCCCTGTTATCCTTGTTGCTAATAAGGTTGACAACAGTGGAGAGTATTATCAGGCAGCTGAATTCTATAAGCTTGGATTGGGAGATCCCATCTGTATCAGTGCAGCAACGGGTGGAGGAACAGGTGATTTGCTAGATCTTGTACTTGAGAAGTTGAAGGATGCACCTGATGAAAGCATTGATCAGGATATCCCACGTTTTGCAGTTGTTGGTCGTCCTAATGCTGGAAAGTCAAGTATCATTAATGCTTTCATTGGTGAAGATCGTAATATTGTAACCGAAATTGCCGGTACTACCCGTGATAGTATCTATACTCGATATACTAAGTTTGGCTTCGATTTCTATCTTGTTGACACAGCTGGTATTCGTCGAAAGAACAAAGTGACCGAAGATTTAGAGTTTTATAGTGTCATGCGTTCCATTCGGAGTATAGAAAACTCTGATGTTTGTATCCTTATGTTGGATGCAACTCGTGGTATAGAGGCGCAAGATATGAATATCTTCCAGCTTATTCAGCGTAACAACAAGAGCCTTGTTGTAGTTGTAAACAAGTGGGATCTTGTTGAGAATAAGGATCAGAAGGTTATTACGACCTTCGAAAATGCCATCCGTAGTCGTATGGCTCCGTTTGTTGATTTCCCTATTATCTTTGCTTCCGCACTGACAAAACAGCGTATCTTCAAGGTTCTTGAGACCGCCAAAGAGGTATATCAGAACCGCAAGATACACATTGGTACGACAAAATTGAATGAAGTTATGTTGCCAATTATTGAGGCAACGCCACCACAGTCAGTAAAAGGTAAGTATATAAAGATAAAGTATTGTTCACAACTTCCTAATACACAGATTCCTTCTTTCGTGTTCTATGCGAACTTACCGCAGTACGTTAAGGAGCAGTATCGCCGTTTCTTGGAAAACAAGATGCGTGAGAATTGGCAGTTGCATGGCTGTCCTATTAATATCTTTATCCGTCAGAAGTAATATTACATGATGAGTATGAAGCAACTCTTTTCGGCTTTCTTACTTGCAGGAGTTCTGTTGTTGGCAGCTTGTAGCGAGAAAAAGAAAGCTGTAGAGCAAGGTAATTTGGCTGCGCAAGCAGCCAAACACTATTACGAACTCCTGTTGAAGGGGAAATATGATGCGTTCCTTAATGCCGAGAATAGACCTGATAAGCTGCCTGATACGTATCGGGAACAACTGCTTATCAACCTTCGTAAGTTCATAGCTGTGCAGGATAGTGTGCATCATGGTATCAATTCTGTATCGATTGGTTCATCTGTTTTCACAGGAAAGGACAGTGCGGCGAGTGTTTTTCTGCTTTTCCATTATGGTGATAAGACGACCGAACAGGTCATAGTACCTATGGTGAAGAAGAAGGGTAAGTGGATCATGCGATAGCATGGTGCTCCCATTTCTAATCGTTATAGTATCCTAACGGTTCTGATTAGAAATAGTTTTACATTAGAGACGGTCAATCATTTACGAAATAGAAGAAAATCTTTAATTCTCGCTTTTGTAACTATCAGAGAATCAAAAGATTGAGAATAGCAAAATAAAAGGTGCCCTTTTACCATTCAAAAGGGCACCTTTTACGTGTTAAAAGGGCATCTTTTACAATGCGAAAGAGCCCCTTTGGAATTCGCAATGTGATTTATTTTTACATCATCAGTTTCTCTTCTACCTTTTAGAAGAGAACCAGGTGTGATGTGTTTATCTGAACTTTCTTGTTCTGAACGGCTATAAAAAGAGGATTAATCCTCTTGTGCCAGTTCTACATCCTTCACCTTCTTGAACAGATCTGATGCGAAGACAAGATCGTTGAGTTTCTTGTTCCGGGAAGAGATGACCGTGTCTTTGTTGCCTTGCCATTCCTTTTTACCATCTGCAATAAAGACAATGTTGTCGCCAATTCCCATCACGGAGTTCATATCATGCGTATTGATAATCGTCGTCATATTAAATTCACGGGTGATACTTGACAACAATTCGTCAATGACAAGTGATGTCTTAGGATCCAAACCTGAGTTAGGTTCGTCGCAGAAAAGATATTTTGGGGTCATAACGATGGCACGTGCGATAGCTACACGCTTCTGCATACCACCTGAAATCTCACCAGGAAATTTCTCTTCAGCACCGTTTAGGTTCACTCGGTCTAAGCATTCCTGTGCTCTTTTGTCACGTTCCAGTGCGCTCATGTCCGAGAACATATCAAGTGGGAAACGCACATTCTCAAGCACAGTAAGCGAATCGAAGAGTGCTGATCCTTGGAAAATCATACCCATTTCGCGGCGCATGAGTATCTTTTCCTTCTTGTTCATGTTGACAAAGTTACGACCATCATAGAGCACTTCACCCTTTGTTGGGTCGATAAGTCCTGTGAGTGAGCGCATAAGTACGGTCTTTCCCGCACCACTCTGTCCGATGATGAGGTTCGTTTTACCATCTTCAAAGACAGTATTGATGTCCTTCAGTACTTCTTTGTCACCGAATGACTTATAGAGATGTTTTACTTCAATCATAATTTTCAGAAGTCATGAGGAGTCAAAGTATGAAAGTGAGTGAAGACGTTGGTCTTGTTCTCTCAGTTTGTTGCTGCATGCTTATTTACTATTTCATAGCGAAATGCATTCTGCAACTTACTTGTTTCCTCAAGTTTTGAGTATCGTTGTTGAAACTGTTCTGTATAAATGTAATGTTAGTCACTGGGTAGAATGATGTTGTTTCTTCATTCTTTTATGCTTCCCTGTGCTATGTTCATAATCCTTGGTGATGGGGGGCACGGGGGTGTCTTAACTCCCTTTCATCCCTCGACTGCCTTCTATTCTTGTCTTTTAACTTAGCATCTGTGTGAGGAAAACATCACTAAAGAGGATGAGAACACTCGAAGATACTACGGCGTCAGTAGATGCTTTGCCCACCTCAACACTGCCACCTTTGACAGTGTAGCCCATATATGACGATACCGTAGAGATGATGAAAGCAAAGAAGATACCCTTAATAATACTCATCCACATGAACCATGGGTTGAAATCATGTTGGATACCTGCAGTCAGATCTGTCGGTGTTATGATATGTCCAAGGTATGCTGTGGCATAAGCTCCGACGATACCTGTTGCTGCAGAGAAGATGACTAAGAACGGCATGATAGTGATCAGTCCCAGTGTTTTGGGCAGTATCAGATAGCTTGCAGAGTTGATACCCATGATTTCAAGAGCGTCAATCTGTTGTGTAACGCGCATTGTTCCCAGCTCAGATGCTATGTTTGAACCTACTTTTCCTGACAGAATAAGACACATGATACTGCTGGAGAACTCCAGCAACATGATCTCTCTCGTTACATAACCCGATACCCAGTGGGGCATCCAAGGGCTCTGTACGTTGAGCTTTATCTGGATACATATAACAGCACCAATGAAAAATGAGATGAGCAAGACGATGCCGATAGAGTCAACTCCCAACTGTGACATCTCTTTAACATAGCGTTTCAGGAACATTCGCATGCGTTCTGGGCGACTAAAGGTGCGCCCCATGAGCATGAGATACTTGCCAAATGTATTCAACCACTTAAAGATAAGCATGATTTTTTATATAGTTTTTATTTGCAAAAATAACTAAAAAATTAGAGATATAAACATGAAAGACAATATTTAACTTGCATCTGCCGAGTTGAAAAGCCCTTTCTTATAAATATTTTATTACTCTAAAATATGTTTATTATAACCTATTCCCATGTTGATAATTCTAAATTGGTACTTTCTTTTTCTATCTTTATTAGTAGGTATGTGCTTTAATTTTCGTAATTTTGCAGCGATTGGATATTCTTTTTCCAATGACAAAATGATGAAAAGCTATGAGCGAGACAGATAATATCGTAGTGCGCCCTGACGGAGAAGGAAGCGTTCTTAGGACAGATAAGCTTGTGAAGCGATACGGAAAACGTACCGTTGCAAATGGTGTGAGTATCAATGTCAGGCAAGGAGAGATTGTTGGACTGCTCGGACCGAATGGTGCCGGCAAGACAACATCCTTCTATATGACCACAGGACTTGTCGTTCCGAACGAAGGACATGTGTATATTGATGACCAGGAGATTACGAATTACCCTGTTTATAAGCGTGCACGTGCTGGTATTGGTTATCTTCCACAGGAGGCAAGTGTCTTCCGTAAGATGAGTGTGGAGGATAATATCATGAGCGTTTTGGAGATGACGAAACTGTCAAAGCAGGAACGTATTGACAAGATGGAGAGTCTTATACGTGAGTTTCGCTTGGAGAAAGTGCGTAAGAATCTCGGTGACAGACTTTCAGGAGGTGAACGCCGGCGTTGTGAGATAGCCCGTTGTTTAGCGATAGACCCAAAGTTCATTATGCTTGATGAGCCGTTTGCAGGTGTCGATCCTATTGCTGTGGAGGATATTCAACATATTGTCTGGCGTTTGAAATTCCGTAATATCGGTATTCTTATCACTGACCATAATGTCCATGAGACGCTGAATATCACGGATCGTGCCTATCTTCTCTTTGAAGGTCGTATCCTTTTCAAAGGTACACCAGAGGAGTTGGCTGCAAACAAGATAGTGAAAGAGAAGTATCTTGGTACGGATTTTGTTCTTCAGAAGAAGGACTTCCAGTTGCTCGACCAAAGAAAGCGAGCACAGGAAGAGGCCAAAGAAGCAGAAGAATAGGAGGTTAAAAAAGCATTTTTCCACCTATATATTATAAGGATGTGCTTTTTTTTGAGTATCTTTGCAATCCAAAGTTGCAAGGGGATAATGTGCCTTCTTTGCAAATATAAGTAATTGATAAATAATAATAAACATAAATACATAACATCAGAGATGAAAATTTCATTTGAGAATCCCGACAAGGTTAACGGTCTGATGACCCTGACTGTCGAAGAGTCTGACTACAAGGATGAGGTTGAGAAAACCCTTAAGGACTATCGCAAGCGTGCCAATATACCTGGTTTCCGTCAAGGACAGGTACCAATGGGTATGATTAAGCGTCAGTATGGGCCACAGGTTAAGATGGAAGCTATCAACAAGATTCTTGGAGAGAACCTGCAGAAGTACATTACTGACAATAAGATTCAGATGTTGGGACAGCCCATGTCTGCAGAAGGTCAGGAAGCTGTTGATCTGGAAAAGGATGCTCCATACGTATTCAAGTTTGATATTGCTGTAGCTCCAGAGTTCAAAATAGAGCTTAGTGGTAAGAACAAGATTGACTACTATGACATTGCTGTTGATGATAAACTTATCGATCAGCAGGTTGAAATGTTCCAGAGTCGTGCAGGACACTACGACAAAGCTGAGACATATGACCCAGAACAGCGTGACTTGCTGAAGGGTGATCTTCGTGAATTGGATAAGAATGGTAATACTCTTGAGGGTGGTATCACTGTTGAGGGTGCATCATTAATGCCACAGTTTATCAAAGTTGACAAGCAGAAGAAGCTGTTTGATGGCGCAAAGGTTGGTGATATCATTACTTTCAACCCAACGAAGGCTTATCCTGATAACGAGATTGAGGTTTCTTCTTTACTTAAGATTAAGAAAGAAGAAGTGGCTGAACACAAGGGAGATTTCTCTTTCCAGATTACAGAAATATCTCGTTTCGTAAAGGCAGAGAACAATGCTGAGCTCTGGAAGAGTGTTTATGGTGAGGCTGCTGACATCAAAGACGAAGCAGGTTTCCGTAAGGCTATAGCAGAAGGCTTGGCTGAACAGCTGAAGGGTGACTCTGATTATAAGTTTATCCAGGACCTTCGCGCTTATTGTGAGAAGAAGGTTGGCAAGCTAACATTCCCTGATGCTATCTTGAAACGTATCATGTTGGCTAACAACCAAGACAAGGGCGAGGAGTTCGTAGATAAGAATTACGAACAAAGCATCAAAGAACTTACTTGGCATCTCATAAAGGAACAGTTGGCACAGGCACATGGCATCAAGGTTGATGACAATGATGTACGTGAGAGTGCACGCCAGATGGCACGTGCTCAGTTTGCTCAATATGGCATGAATAACGTTCCTGATGATTATCTTAACGGCTATGCTGATGAGATGTTGAAGAAACGTGAGAACATAGACTCATTCGTTGAGGCTGCACTTGACCGTAAATTGGCTGCTACGTTGAAGGATGTTGTGAAACTAAACAAGAAGAGTGTAAGCCTTGAAGAGTTTAATAAACTCGTAAATGAATAATATTTTTTAGGAAAAAATATTATTTACTTATATAGAGGTTATCGATTTTTTTCCTTATCTTTGTCTAAGATAAGCTTTGAGAAGCCGCTTTCGTGGCATGCTCTTTGTACTGACGACAATGATTAGGAGGTCGATAACCTCTATTTTTGTCACATTATTATATATAAGAAAGGAAAGACTATGAACGATTTTAGGAAATATGCAACTCAGCATCTTGGGATGAACGGTATGGTACTTGATGATGTCGTAAAGTCACAAGCGCAATATCTGAACCCATATATCTTGGAAGAACGTCAGCTGAATGTTACTCAGATGGATGTTTTTTCGCGACTGATGATGGATCGTATTATCTTCCTTGGTACTGCGATAGACGACTATACAGCAAATACTTTGCAGGCTCAATTGCTCTATTTGGATTCAGTTGACCCGGGGAAAGACATCTCTATCTATATAAACTCCCCTGGTGGAAGTGTCACAGCAGGCTTAGGTATCTATGATACGATGCAGTTTATATCCAGCAATGTAGCTACAATCTGTACAGGTATGGCTGCTTCTATGGCAGCAGTATTGCTTGTCTCAGGTCAGGAAGGTAAGCGATCAGCCTTGACACACAGTCGTGTGATGATTCATCAGCCGCTCGGTGGTGTTCAGGGACAGGCTTCCGATATTGAAATTGAAGCCCAGGAGATTCTTAAATTTAAGAGAGAACTCTACACAATCATCAGTAAACACTCTCATCAAACATTTGAGAAAGTGTGGAATGACAGTGATCGTAACTATTGGATGAATGCCGAAGAAGCTAAAGCATACGGCATGATTGATGAAATTTTAATAAGAAAAGAAGTAGATAATGCCCCAGAAAAAGTGTAGTTTTTGTGGTAGAAGCGAGAAGGATGTGAAACTCCTTATAACTGGTTTGAATGGTTATATCTGTGAGGATTGTGCTCAACAAGCTTACAATATAGTCATGCAAACAGGTGCTTTGGAGCAAGGAAAGAAGGAAGAAGCCTTCAAAATGAAGAAAGTTCCTAAGCCAAAGGAGATAAAAGAGTATCTTGATGAATATATCATAGGGCAGGATGAAGCTAAGCGTTACCTGTCTGTATCAGTCTATAATCATTATAAACGTCTGCAACAACCTAAGGATGACGATGGTGTAGAGATTGAGAAGAGCAACATTATTATGGTTGGTTCAACAGGAACTGGTAAGACTTTGCTTGCAAAAACCATAGCAAAACTCCTCGATGTCCCCTTTACTATTGTTGATGCAACGGTATTTACGGAAGCAGGATATGTGGGTGAGGATGTTGAAAGTATTCTCTCTCGTTTGTTACAGGTGGCAGATTATGACGTAGCTGCCGCTGAACGCGGTATTGTTTTCATCGATGAGATTGATAAGATAGCCCGAAAGAGTGACAATCCAAGTATTACACGTGACGTAAGTGGTGAAGGTGTTCAACAAGGATTACTGAAACTGTTGGAGGGAACCATGGTGAATGTCCCGCCAAAGGGTGGTCGTAAGCATCCTGATCAGGATTATATCCATGTTGATACAAAGAACATTCTCTTCATATGTGGTGGTGCCTTTGATGGCATAGAGCGTAAGATTGCACAGCGACTTAACACCCATGTGGTTGGTTATAACTCTGTGCAGAATGTTGCAAAGATAGACAAGAGTGACCTGATGAAGTATGTTTTACCACAAGACTTGAAGTCTTTTGGTTTGATTCCAGAGATAATAGGTCGTCTACCAGTGCTTACTTATCTTAACCCATTGGACCGAGCAGCACTGCGTAAGATTCTTGTTGAACCGAAGAATTCCATTATTAAGCAGTATATAAAGCTGTTCCAGATGGATGGAATAGAACTGACTTTCACGGAGAAAGCTCTTGATTACATCGTAGATAAGGCCGTTGAGTATAAGCTTGGGGCCCGTGGCTTACGCTCTATAGTAGAAGCTGTGATGATGGATGCTATGTTTGATGTTCCATCTCGACGTATCAAGCACTTCGAAGTGACGGATGAATATGTCCGGAAACAGCTTGATAAAGCCCATATTCAGAAAGCAGAAACAAACTAATATCATATCCATACGGTCTGCTTTGGATAGAAATTTCCATTGCAGACTGTATGTTTTTCTATCAAACCGACCAAGGAAAAGAATAGAAACAACTATTAGCATGACAAAAGAAGTCAATCTTACCGAAAAACTAAAACACTATTTTGGCTTTGATAAGTTCAAAGGTGACCAAGAGTCTATTATCCGTAACCTATTAGCAGGGCGTGATACGTTCGTGTTAATGCCAACAGGAGGCGGTAAAAGTCTCTGCTATCAGCTCCCATCTCTTATTATGGACGGTACGGCAATTGTCGTTTCCCCGTTAATAGCATTGATGAAAAACCAGGTGGATGTCATCAATGGTATCAGCGAGGAGGATGGTGTGGCCCATTACTTGAACTCTTCTTTAAAGAAAGCTGAGATAGACAACGTACGTGCCGACATCCTTTCAGGGCGTACTAAATTACTTTATGTTGCTCCAGAGTCACTGAATAAGGAGGAGAATATGGAATTCCTGAAGTCAGTGAAGATAAGTTTTTATGCTATTGATGAGGCACATTGTATCTCAGAGTGGGGACATGACTTCCGCCCAGAGTATCGAAAGATTCGTCATGCCATAGAGACAATAGGGCTGGCACCAGTCATTGCACTCACTGCGACGGCTACTGATAAGGTGCGAACGGACATCATTCGCAGCTTGGGGATAGAGGATTGCGCAGAGTTTAAGAGCTCTTTTAATCGTCCGAATCTCTATTATGAAGTACGACCAAAGAAGAATGACGATGATACTAACAAGCAAATCATCAAGTTTATCAAGCAACATGCAGGTAAAAGTGGTATCATTTACTGTCTATCTCGGAAGAAAGTAGAAGAATTGGCAGCCATTCTGCAAGCCAATGATATAAAAGCAGCACCTTATCATGCTGGCCTTGACTCTGAAACTCGGTCAAAAACACAGGACGATTTCCTGATGGAAGAGATTGATGTCATTGTTGCAACGATAGCTTTCGGTATGGGAATCGATAAACCAGATGTGCGTTTTGTTATCCATTATGATATCCCGAAAAGCCTTGAAGGTTATTATCAAGAGACGGGACGTGCTGGGCGCGATGGTGAAGAGGGCATTTGTGTCGTGTTCTACTCTAAGAATGACTTGAAGAAACTTGAGAAGTTTATGGAGGGAAAGCCGGTCGCTGAGCAGGATATTGGGCGTCAGTTGTTACAGGAAACAGAAGCCTATGCAGAGTCTTCTGTCTGCCGGAGAAAGATGCTTCTTCATTATTTTGGTGAAGAATATGCCAAATGTAATTGTGGCATGTGCGACAATTGTCTTCATCCAAAGACGAAGATAGAGGGCAAGGACTATCTTCTGACGATTCTAAAAGCTGTAAAGGAACTGAAAGAGAACTTCCGTCAGGAGTATGTGATAGACTTTGTAAAGGGTAGAGCTACTGATGATCAGAAGGATCATAAACATGATGAACTGGACGATTTTGGTGCTGGTGAAGATGAAGATCCGAAGATATGGAATCCTGTTGTGCGTCAAGCATTGCTTGCAGGATACCTAAAGAAGGATGTAGACAACTATGGTCTGCTGAAATTAACGGCCGCTGGGAAGCGCTTTATGAAGTCTCCTGAATCGTTTATGATAGTGATGGACACTGAATTCAAGGATGAAGAGTCCGATGAAGAGCCTATGTCAGGTACGGCAGTACTTGATCCTACGCTTTTCTCTATGCTGAAAAGTCTTAGAAAGAAGGTTGCACATAAGTTGGATATACCTCCTTATGTCATCTTCCAAGATGTTTCTTTGGAGCAGATGGCTATGATGTACCCTGTCAATGAGCAGGAGTTGCAGAACATACAAGGTGTCGGAGCTGGTAAAGCTAAGCGTTATGGACGCGAATTCTACGAGCTTATCAAGTCATATTGTGAGGAAAACAATATTGAAAGACCAGAAGAACTGCGCGTTCGGACGGTTGCCAAGAAGTCAATGCAGAAGGTAAAGATCATCCAAAGCATTGACCGGCAGTTGCCACTTGATGATATTGCATCGGCTGAAGGGCTTGATTTTGATGATCTTTTGTACAAGGTTGAAGAGATAGTGTACAGTGGAACAAAGCTGAACATTGATTATTTCCTTGAGGATGTCTATGATGAAGACCAGATAGATGATGTTTATGATTATTTCATGAGTAGTGAAACAGACGATATAGAAGCTGCAATGGAAGATCTTGACGGTGAGTATAGCGAAGAACTTATTCGTCTTGTCCGAATCAAATTCCTGTCAGAAATGGCTAATTAAATAGTTTAAAAGGCACATCTTACATATGAGATGTGCCTTTTATTGTTTGTGTTCTCCTTAGCAAAAGGAGACTTCTTTCTTCTTTTGAAATGACTTTACAATTTTAAAGTGATGCTCTCTTGTTTTTCTTTATATATCTGACTTTTTATGGCTTTGTAACTAAGTGATAGTCAATCCGTTATAAATCACGTTTTAAAAGACGCCCTTTTACGTTGCAAAAGGGCGTCTTTTGCGTCTCAAAAGGGCATCTTTTACCATGCAAAAGGTGCCCTTTTAGAATGTAAAAGGATACCTTTTGTTTTCTTGAAGTGAACATTTTTTACAATTAGCCATCATTGCTGGCTCACTCATGTATCGATAAATGGAAAGCAAACTTAAATCTTACAGTATTCTGTCTTTAGTCAATGGATGAATACATGCTTGTTGCTTGTGCCGTTAAATACTTTTAATGGCAGGTGAGAAAAACGGCAAAAAGCCTGTATGTTTGGATTTTAATTAGTAAATTTGCATGCAATAAATTTCTTAATACACTATGTCATCATTTGTTGCAGATAAAATCACGATGGACGGATTGACCTACGATGACGTCCTTTTAATCCCGGCTTATTCTGAAGTTCTGCCTAAAGAGGTAGAGTTGAAAACCAAGTTCTCACGTCACATTGACCTCAATGTGCCTTTTGTTACAGCGGCTATGGACACCGTAACGGAAAGCTCTATGGCGATAGCCATTGCCCGTGAAGGCGGTATTGGTGTGATTCATAAGAACATGACCATCGAAGATCAGGCTCGTAATGTAGCGATTGTGAAGCGAGCAGAGAACGGAATGATCTATGATCCGGTTACTATTCGTCAGGGACGCACGGTAAAAGATGCGCTTGACATGATGGCTGACTATCATATTGGTGGTATTCCCGTTGTTGATGGAGAGAATCATCTGGTTGGTATCGTGACCAATCGTGACCTGCGCTTTGAACGTCGGTTAGACAAACTCATTGATGAGGTGATGACAAAGGATAATCTTGTTACGACTCATCAGCAGACTGATCTTACTGCAGCAGCGCAGATTCTGCAGGAAAACAAGATTGAGAAACTTCCAGTAGTCGACCGTGAGAATCATCTTGTCGGCTTGATTACTTACAAAGATATTACGAAAGCCAAGGATAAACCAATGGCTTGCAAGGACGAGAAGGGCCGTTTGCGTGTGGCAGCTGGCGTTGGTGTGACAGCTGATACCATGGAACGTGCTGAAGCTTTGGTGGCAGCTGGTGTAGATGCCATCGTCATTGATACGGCTCATGGCCATTCCGCAGGTGTGATAGGTAAGCTCCGTGATGTGAAGTCTGCCTTCCCCAACCTTGATGTAGTTGTAGGAAATATAGCTACAGGTGAGGCTGCTAAGTTCCTTGTTGACAATGGTGCTGACGCCGTAAAGGTTGGTATTGGTCCTGGTTCCATCTGTACGACACGCGTCGTTGCAGGTGTTGGTGTACCACAGCTGACTGCTATTTACGATGTTTATAAAGCGCTTGAGGGGACAGGTGTACCTTTGATAGCTGATGGTGGCTTGCGTTATTCAGGCGATGTTGTCAAAGCTTTGGCAGCAGGAGGTAGCTCGGTGATGATAGGTTCACTTGTTGCTGGTACTGAAGAGTCTCCTGGTGACACCATCATCTTCAATGGACGTAAGTTCAAGAGTTATCGTGGTATGGGCTCGTTAGAGGCTATGGAGCAGAAGAATGGTTCACGTGACCGTTATTTCCAGGGTGATGTCTTTGACGCAAAGAAGCTTGTTCCAGAAGGTATTGCTGGTCGTGTGCCTTACAAAGGAACTGTTCAGGAGGTTATTTATCAGCTGACTGGTGGTCTTCGTTCAGGTATGGGCTATTGCGGTGCAGGCTCTATCGTAGATTTGCACAATGCTAAGTTCACTCGAATCACAAATGCTGGCGTTATGGAGAGTCATCCTCATGACATCACAATCACCAGTGAAGCACCAAACTATTCACGTCCAGAATAATACACGAGTATAAAGATTCGGCCCTCTTCTCTGTCTTATCAGTGGAGAGGGTACGTGCGTTTTAAATGATAACAATGAAAATCAAGGTAATTCTGTCAGTCGCACTGCTCTCCACAACAATGGCTTATGGGCAGTCTGACCCTACTATCATGACAATCAATGGGCGACCAGTGAGTCGTTCGGAATTTGAGTATTCCTATAATAAGAATAACTCTGACGGGGTAATAGATAAAAAGAGTGTGAATGAATATCTTGACCTCTTTATCAATTATAAGCTCAAGGTGCAGGCTGCAATGGATGCGCATCTTGATACATTGAAGTCGTTTAAACAAGAGTTTCTGAATTATCGGGATCAGCAGGTACGCCCAACGATGATCTCAGATGCTGATGTTGAGGCTGAGGCACGCAGACTTTATCGTGAAACGCAGCAGCAAGTGAATGCTAATGGAGGCTTGTGGCGGTGTTCTCATATCCTCATCGGAATGAATCAACGTTCCACTAAGGATGAAGAAGCAGCAGCAAAAGTGTTGGCTGATTCTATCTATACGGCTTTGAAACATGGTGCTGATTTCGCAGTATTGGCTAAGAGATATTCTGCTGATGCGTCCTCTGCTGTTAAGGGTGGCGAACTTCCACCGCTTCAGAAGGGTCAGACTGTGAAGGAGTTTGAGACTGCAATGCTGTCGTTGAAGCCTGGAGAAATCAGCAGACCGGTGTTAAGTCCGTTTGGATATCATATCATTAAGATGACAGGACATGAGGATTTTCCTCCTTATGATTCGGTTCGTGCAGATATAATGCAGTTCATTGATATGCGTGGATTGCGTGATCAGATTATAGATCAGAAGATAGATTCTCTCGCAAAGCAGGCTGGCAGTGGTGTGACAAAGGAGCAGATACTTAGCAAGAGACTTGCTGATATGGAAGAAAAGAATGCTGATTTGCGTAATCTCATTAAGGAATATCATGACGGTTTACTGATGATTGAGATGAGTAACCGCACCGTCTGGGACAAAGCAGCCAAGGATGAGGCTGGACTTGAGGCTTATTTCAGTAAGCATAAGAAGCAATATAAGTGGTCAGAACCACGTTTTAAGGGTATTGCATACCATGTACGGAAGCGTGAAGACGTAGCAGCAGTGAAGAATTGTGTGAAGAATCTTCCTTTCAGTAAGTGGGCTGAGGCATTGCGTAAGACGTTCAATGCTGATAGTGTGATACGCATCCGAGTGGAGAAAGGCATCTTCCGTAAGGGTGATAACGCTTATGTAGACCGTGATGTCTTCAAAAAAGACACCACAATAGCACCAATGAAGGATTATCCTATTGATGCAACCTTTGGCAAAAAGATAAAAGCGCCAGAAGGAATGGATGATGTTCGTGGTCTTGTTGTGGCAGATTATCAAGATGAATTGGAGAAGAATTGGGTTGAAGCATTAAGAAAACGATATAAGGTTGTGGTTGATCCGAAAGTGGTTGCCACGGTTAATAAGCACTAAAAGATAATTAACTAAATCGATGAAGATAAGTAAAGGAAAGATAGGACTCCTGCTTGCAGGGACAGTTCTTATGACGATGGGCTTACATGCTGGTGCTTTTCGTGCCAGTGGTCCTGTTGAATTGTCGGACTCAGTACGCTCAGATGCGACGGCACAGACAGATCCTCGTAGTGTTGTAGATGAGGTTGTATGGGTTGTTGGAGACGAACCAATATTGAAATCTGAGGTAGAGATAATGAAGCTTCAGGGTGAAGCTGAAGGAACAAAGTGGGGTGGTGACCCTGATTGCATCATCCCAGAGCAGATAGCAGTGCAGAAACTCTTTCTCCATCAGGCTGCTTTGGATAGTATAGAAGTGACTGAGTCGGAGATAGCACAAGGTATTGACCAACAGATAAACTATTGGATTTCTCTTCCACAGATCGGTTCTAAGGAGAAGCTGGAAGCCTTCCAGCATAAGAGTTTGGCACAGATTCGTCAGGATCTGCATGATGATTACAAGAACAGACAGCTTGTTCAGCGTATGCAGGAGAAGCTTGTAGGTGATATTAAGGTGTCTCCAGCAGAAGTGAGGGAGTACTTTAAGAACCTTCCAGTGGATAGTATCCCTATGATTCCTACTACTGTTGAGGTGGAGATATTGACACAAACACCAAAGGTTGAGCCTGAAGAAGTCAATAGAATCAAGAATCAATTGCGTGATTATACTGATCGTGTGACAAAGGGTGAGACCTCTTTCGCTACGTTGGCACGCTTGTATTCTGAGGATCCAGGCTCTGCTCGACAGGGGGGAGAGCTTGGATATATGGGTCGTGGTATGCTTGATCCTGCCTTTGCAGCCGCAGCTTTCAACCTCACTGACCCTAAAAAGGTTTCAAAAATAGTTGAGAGTGAGTTCGGATACCATATCATTCAGCTTGTTGATAAGCGAGGTGATAAGGTAAATGTCCGTCATATACTTTTGAAACCGCATGTCTCAATGGCTTCTATAGATGCAGCTAAAGAGCGACTTGACTCTATAAACAATGATATAAAAGCTGGAAAATTTACCTTTGAGGATGCTACAGCATATCTTTCTGATGATAAAGACACGAAAAACAACCATGGTTTGATGGTTAATTCATCGGAGAATGTGCGTACATCACGCTTCAAAATGAAGGATCTTCCTTCTGAAGTAGCTCGTGTTGTGGAAGGTCTGAAGGTCGGAGAAGTCTCTGCTCCGTTCCAAATGGTTGATGCAAAGGGTAAGGTTGTTTGTGCAATCGTAAAACTTAAGAGCCGTATTCCGGAACATAGGGCAACGATTACAGAGGATTTCCAGGCAATGAAAGATATAGTTGTGGCTCATCGCCGACAGGAAATGATTCATAATTGGGTGGAAAAGAAGATAAAGGAGACCTACGTAAGAATCAATCCAAGATATCAGAATTGTAAGTTCCAATACGAAGGTTGGGTTAAATGACATTAAGACGGTTATATTTCAATATACTTTGCGGGCATAGAATCATGATAATTACGATTCTATGCCTGCTTGGGCTATGGTTATGTCAACCTGTAAAGGCGCAGAATCCAGTTACAGTCAAGGGTGAAAAGTTCTATATTGACCATGCTGATAACCTGCGTCATAACCAGATGGAGATGCCAGATGTACAGATTGCGAAGGGCAATGTGCGCTTTCGTTATAAAGGAATGACGTTACGTTGTGACAGTGCTTACTTCAATGAGAAAGATAAATGGTTCAAAGCGTTTGGCTTGGTACACATGACTCGCCCTGGAGGAATGACCCTTGATTGTCGCAGAATGCACTATGATGGCTTTGCACAGATGATTCATGTGCGGAAAAATGTGGTAGTTCGGGAGCCTGGAAGGTCTCTTCGTTGTGACAGTCTGGATTATAATATGGCGTCTAAGGTAGCTAATTACTTTGGTGGACGTGGCACATTGGTTTATAATGGAAATACTATTGTGGCTGATCAAGGTGATTATAATACAGATACTCACGATGCAAACTTCTTTGGTAACGTTGTTATGCGTACGCCAAAGTATCGTATCAATACGCCTGAGGCGCATGGTAATACTGCAACAGGACTTGTACATGTAGTTGGGAAATCGGTCATTCGCACTTCGAAAGGGGAGGTTGTCCATACGAATGATGGAACTTATAACAGCAAAACAGACTACATGGAGCTAAATGGCCGTTCTACTATAACCTCTCCTCGACAAGATGTTGAAGGTGACAACATCATCTATAATAGTGCGACAGGAGATGCAGAAGGACATGGAAGTGTGAAGATTGTTGATAAAGTGAACCACCGTATCATTACAGGAGATAATGTCTTCTATAATGAAAAGACTGGTCATAGTGAGGGACATGGTAATGTTAAGATTGTAGATAATGTAAAACAACGCACTATAACGGGGCGTGATCTTACCTATAACAGTAACACACACGAAGGAACTGGCGAAGGAAATGTTTACTATATAGACCATAAAAGCAAGCATGCCTTCCAAGGTGACTATCTACATTATACTGATTCAGCGGCAATAGCCTTTGGTGGAAACCCTGGACCAGTAGCTAAAGAGTTCTCAAAGGGTGACACTCTCTTCGTACATGCAGATACAATCAGTATGAAAGGGTTTCATATGAATACTCCACGGATGTATCGTGAGATCTATGGAGTGAACAATGTACGTGCCTTTCGTACGGATATACAGGCTGTTTGTGGCTTTCTTGTCTTTAATACAAAGGATTCCTGCATGACAATGTATGATTATCCTATTGTTTGGAGTGGGAATCGTCAGTTGGTAGGTGACTCTATTAAGGCTTATCTGAATGACTCAACGATACGTGATGCATTAGTATATGGGAATGCTTTCTCTATAGAAACGCTTCCAGATAAGAAGCATTATAATCAGATATCATCAAAGATGATGCATGCTTACTTCACTGATGGAGCATTAAGAAGGGTGGATGCTTGGGGAAATGTTGAGGTTATATTCTATCATACCGATAAAGATAGTACGCTAATAGGGCATGATTATACGGAGACGGACACGCTTAGAATGTTCATTTCACCAGAACGTAAGCTGAAGAAGATATGGATGTCTAAGGCAAATGGTGTCATAAGTCCTATGACACAGATACCTTCTGATAAATTAACGTTACCTCATTTTGAGCTTTTTGATGATGTTCGACCCAAGGATAAGCATGATATCTTCCGGCGGGCAGCACGTAAAACGAGTGCAACAGTTCGTAATGCACAGGTTGCTTTGCCCCCTCGTCAACACGTAGAGTGATCATTTTAGCATACAACATATCGTAATTACGCACAATAATCATGTTTTTTCAATCATCACGCCCACGTCGTTTTCATCATGAATACATGTATGTTGATGAGCGAAAGGAGCTACTAAAGGAACTTGAACGCCGTAACCGACAGGAGACGAGTGGGGAAAGTACAACTCAAGATAGCTATCACGAGCAGATGCAGAAGCGTATTGCGGGAAGTCTACGACCCCGTATTTTGAGGCATCGCAGTATAAGGTACACAGCACTTTGGGTTGCTTTGGCTCTTTCTGCAGGTGTTATTGTTTTGTTTATTATACTGTTTTTTAGTCTAATAGGGTAGATTATGAGTGACATTATACAACTTTTACCTGATAGTGTGGCCAACCAAATTGCTGCAGGAGAGGTCATTCAGCGCCCTGCTTCGGTCGTAAAGGAGTTGGTTGAGAATGCTATTGATGCCGGAGCAAGTAACATTAATGTGATAATCGTTGATGCTGGACGTACCTCTATTCAAGTTATTGACGATGGAAAGGGTATGTCTGAGACTGATGCCCGGCTCTCTTTCGAGCGTCATGCAACGTCAAAGATACGCAAAGCGGATGATCTTTTCTCTCTTCACACGATGGGTTTCCGTGGTGAAGCATTGGCTTCCATCGCTGCGGTGGCACAGATTGACTTAAAAACACGTATGGAAGGAGAGGATTTAGGAACCCAACTAACGATCTCTGGTAGTCGGTTTGTTGGGCAGGAACCGTGTGCTTGTCCTGTAGGAAGTAACTTTACGGTGGAGAATCTCTTCTTTAATGTCCCTGCTCGGCGTAAGTTTCTGAAGTCGAACACAACAGAATTGAATAATATTATCACTGCTTTTGAACGTATAGTATTAGTCTATCCCCAGATATCTTTTACCCTTCACAGCAATGGGACAGAGCTTTTTAATCTACGTTCATGTAGCTATCGTCAGCGCATAGTGGAGGTTTTCGGTAAAAGACTCAACCAAGATCTGCTCCCAATAGGCGTCGATACATCGTTATGTCGTATTCATGGCTTCGTAGGGAAGCCCGAGTCAGCACGTAAGAAGGTACTGCAGCAGTACTTCTTCGTCAACGAACGCTATATGAAACATGCCTATTTCCATAAGGCTGTCATGACAGCATTCGACAGACTCATACCCCAGGGAGAGCAAATTCCGTACTTTTTGTATTTCGAAGTCCCTGCTGAGAACATTGATGTGAACATACATCCAACGAAAACAGAGATAAAATTCGAGAATGAACAGGCTATTTGGCAGATTCTACTAGCATCGGTGAAGGAGGCTGTGGGTAAGTTTAATGATGTTCCTTCCATTGATTTTGATACAGAAGGGAAGCCTGATATCCCTGTTTTCAACCCTAATGGGAGTACGTCTGCACCGAAAATAAGTTTCAACCCACAGTATAATCCTTTTAAACAGTCGTCTCAGCCACAAAGAACAACTAATACTGAAGGTTGGGAAAGCCTTTATGCAGGGTTGGATACCAACACAGAAACACCTCAGACAGACCTCTTTGGACAGGAGGATACGCCTATTGGTAATGTTGATAATGGAGAAACAATTATCTCATCAGTAGCAACTGCGCCTGATACAACGGCAATGATAGAGGACAAATCGCCTACACATTATCAATATAAGGGTAGTTATATCATGACAGCAGTCAAGTCTGGACTGATGATTATCAATCAACATCGCGCGCACGTACGTATATTATATGAGGCATATCTTCGTCAGTTGTCCGAACATAAGGTACATTCGCAGAAGGTTCTCTTCCCAGAAATGGTCCAATTCTCGGTCTCAGACTCTGTCATCCTTGAACATATCTTACCTGAAATGACAGAGATGGGCTTCCAACTCGACAACCTTGGGGGAGGAAGTTACGCTGTTAATGGTGTACCTGCAGGTATTGAAGGACTCAATGCAGTAACACTTATTACTGATATGGTTGCTGCTGCCATAGAAAGTGGTACGCATGTGAAGGAAGAGATAGACCATGTGTTGGCGCTTAGCCTTGCTCGTAATGCGGCAATTCCGCAAGGACAAGTGCTGAGTAATAGTGAAATGGAGAGTATTGTCAATGAACTTTTTGCGTGCAGTAATGTTAATTATACGCCTTCTGGTACTCCTATTATTGCCATTATGCAACAACATGACATTGAACATCTCTTTGATAGTTGACAACTGATAGTGAAAGACTTATCTAAAGCATTTATAATTCTTTTGTTATCTACGTTAAATAAGCTGTATTTTATTGAAAAAAAAGACCACATTAAAATATAATTGTTATCTTTGCGACCGTTTTTAATAAGGTGAAATGCCGTTAACGACGGTGTCTTAATACAAACAATTTGAGTTAGTTAAACAAATAAAGTTATGAAAAAATTATTAGTTGTATTGGCATTAGCTGGTGTTTCTATGACCACTTTTGCACAGGACGATGCTCTTACAGAGAAGTATAGTGTCGCAACAAACTCTTTCTGGAGCAATTGGTTTATCCAGATTGGTGCAGATTGGAATGCTTGGTATTCTGATCAGGAGCATGGTCGCAATGAGGCATCAAGCCCATTGAAGCGTTTCCGTGCTAACCCTGGTGCTTCATTTGCTATCGGTAAGTGGTTCACACCGGGTATTGGTCTTCGTACAAAGGTACAGGGTATCTGGGGAAAACGTGTCGGTGACACAGACAATCATGCGTCTCGTCTCGATAATGGAAACAAGTATTGGATTGCTCAAGAGCAGGTAATGTTCAATCTTAGTAACCTTCTTTGTGGTTACAATGAGAACCGTGTATGGAATGTTATCCCATTTATCGGTGCAGGTGTTGGTCGTTCAATGTCTAAAGACAAGTATGCAACAGGCTTGAGCGCAGGTATTCAGTCATCATGGAAGCTCTGCAAGAACCTTGGTGTATACCTTGAGGCTGGTTGGAACCGCTACGAAGCAGGACTTGATGGCTTCGACAGCAAGAACGATAGAGGCTTCTGGGAGTCTCATGACAATAACCTCTATGCAGAGGTTGGTCTGAACTTTAACCTTGGAAAGGCTACATGGAGCAAGACACCAGATGTTGAAGCTATCAACGCACAGCACCAAGCAGCTCTCGATGCATTGAATGCTAAGCTTCGTGATTCCGAAGCTGAGAATGCTCGTTTGCGTGAAGAACTGGCTAATCAGAAGCCTGCTGAGACTCCATCTGAGTCTGTTAAGCAGTTGGTTAATACTCCTGTTTCTGTATTCTTCAACATCAACAAGTCTACAATCGCTTCTCAGAAGGACCTCGTAAACGTACAGGCTCTTGCTAAGTATGCTAAGGACAACAACAACAATCTCCTCGTTACTGGTTATGCTGATAGTGCTACTGGTACTGCTGCTTACAACCAGAAGCTCTCTGAGCGTCGTGCTGCTACTGTTGCTAACGAGCTTGTTAAGATGGGTGTTGAGAACAATAAGATTTCTACTGTTGGTAAGGGTGGTGTTGAGACATTGTCTCCTATCTCTTTCAACCGTCGTGCTACAGTTCAGGTTACTGAGTAATCAGCTGGCTCAACTGTCGACAAAATATATAAAAGGTGCTTCCTGTTTGGGAAGCACCTTTTATTGTTTCTGGTGTTTAAGACTCTGCTGCGTGATAGGATGAGCGCACAAGCGGTCCGCTGACAACGTGCTTGAATCCCTTTGCTAACGCTATGCGCTTATATTCAGCAAACTGTTCTGGGGTGATATAAGCCATTACAGGCAGATGATGTGCTGTGGGTTGCAGGTATTGTCCCAGTGTTAATCGTTTGCAACCAGTGGCAAGTATGTCATCCATTGTCTCAAGAATCTCTTCGTGTGTCTCCCCCAGTCCTAACATGAAGCCCGTCTTTGCCGTAATACCACATCGGGTAATCTCTCTGAGAACATCAAGGCTACGGTCATATTTTGCTACGGATCGAACCGTAGGCGTCAGTCTTCTGACGGTCTCCATATTGTGTCCTGCTACGTGTGGGTGTGTCTCCATGACTTTATGAATAAGCTCTGCACGTCCCATAAAGTCGGGAATGAGTAGTTCAATCTTTGTTCCTGGGTTCTCTTTACGTATGGCTTCAATCGTCTTTATCCAATGTTCAGCACCGTAATCGGGCAGATCATCACGGTCAACGGATGTGATAACGGCATAACGCAGGGCAAGTGCCTTGATGGATTCAGCCACACGTTGTGGTTCTTTCTCATCAAGTCGTCTAGGTTTTCCGCTCAATGTGTTGCAGAAACGGCACTTCCTGGTGCATATATCACCACCAATCATCAGTGTTGCAGTACGTGCCATCCAGCATTCTGCACGGTTTGGACATAGTCCGCTGGTGCAAATGGTATTCATATGGTGCTTGGCAAGGATACCAGCAGTCTCCCCTGTCGACTTCTTCGACGTCAGATCAATCTTCAACCATTCGGGTTTCATGACGTGAGGTTCACGCCCAAAGAGCAGGCGGAGCAGCTGACGTGCCTGCAATCCACGTATGATTGTCGACAAATCAATGTCTTTCAAAACTTCACTGACGCTTTCTCTTGTGAATTCTTTCCCTTTTAGAGGCTTCAGAAGATCATGGTCAATGTCGCCCAAAAGGAAGTAATCACCAGCCATATCAATACCACTGATGACGTTGTTCTTCAGTTCTATGCGTGCTTCGATGGTGCCGACACCCTCAAAACGGTGCTTCCTTACTACAGAATACTTTGGGTTTTTGCCGTAGACAAAATCATGCGAAGCCAGTTCCTTCTCTATTTCGGAAATGTTTCTCATGTCTTCTTCGGTGAGTTCCAAAGTTTCATTGCCACACATCTCTTGTCTTACGTAATCCATAAAGGCAATGATGTCAATCTGAGTGTGCTGTGCAATGTTTGTCACACGTTGTCTTACGGATTCTATTCCTTTGCTTTGCAGCTTCTCCTTTGAGGGTGTAAGCGCATGTGATAAATGGTCTAACTGTGTATCGAAGAGGACAGAATTATGCAATACACTGCGATTCGTAAGCTGATAAAAGGCACATCCTGACACCTTAGCGCCATCAAGAATAATATCATTTCTACCAGATAATTCAGCATTGATGTGCAGACTATGCAGGATATCTGCCATGCGTTGCATGTATTGTACGAATGCTTCGTTGGCATTAGAGGTGCGGGAAATGTAAGAAAACTGGATACATCCCGTGTCTGCATAGATACATCCACCGCCGCTCTTGCGCCTGAAGATATCTATGTTTTGCTCATGACAGTAATCAGTATTCACTTCATTCTCAATGAGTTGGTTGCGCCCTAACATGACTGTTGGGTTCACTCTCCATCCCATAAAGTAGTCATCATCGTTGTAACGTCGTGCCACATACTCTTCTATTGCAAAGTAGAAGGGCAACTGACGGATGCTTCCAGCATCTGGAATTAGTATATATTTCATAGTTGGTATCGATTGTTTATGTTCACAAATGTACAAATAAAATCCTGAAAGCAATAAGTCTTTGGCTTTTATTTACGCTCTTTCCCGATTTTTATCGTGTTGATAAATTACTGAATTGTGGCTTTTATCTTGGCATGATAACGGCAGGTTGTGATGAGGGGATTGTCTTTCTGTTAGACGGTTGGTAGGACGTCATGTTTTGTTCTCTCATGGATTGTCTGTCATTTGATGATTCTATATGACTGTTGAAATAATATTACAATAAAGAAGGTCTTATGAATGAGTTTTTCAACAAAAACGTTGTTTTAGCAGCTTTGTAATCATCAGACAATCAGAAGGTTATATTTCTGAAAGTAAAAGGGCATCTTTTGCAATGTAAAAGACGCCCTTTTGATGTGTAAAAGATGCCCTTTTACCATGCAAAAGGTGCCCTTTTACAACGTAAACGAGCGTCTTTCAAAAGTGAAATGTGATTTTCCTTTACATAATACTCAGCTTAATACCTTTTGTGAAGAGGAATGTTTAAGCTGTATCTGATTATAAACCGCCAGTTTCCATCCAAACTCTGATTCTTCAATAAGAATCCTCTGAAGGTTATGTCAACCGTTAAAAAACATAAATAACAATGCTTCACGTTATACTTTTTCCGTATATTTGTAGTCTTAAAGTTGTATTTTTAAGTATAAAATCAATAATAATGAAGAAACAAATATTTGCAGTTTCCATGACGGTTCTGCTCGCAACGGGTGTCGCTTTTGCAGCTATACAGCAAGGGCAAGTAATGTATAAGCAAGCTGATGGTACGTATGTGGTTAACACAACCAGTCTTACTCCGAATGTGAAAGGCTTTAAAGGTGCAACACCTTTGGAAGTTTACATTAAGAATAACAAGGTAGTAAAGGTTGAGGCATTGCCTAATCGTGAGAGTCCAAAGTTCTTTGATCGTGTTAAACAGGTACTCTTACCAAAGTTTAATGGGATGAAAGTGGCTAAGGCAGCCAAGGCACAGACGGTTGATGGTGCTACTGGTGCAACCTATTCATCACGTGCTGTGAAGGAAAACGTGGCAGCTGCTGTGGATTATTATAAGAAGAATAAGTAAGAAACAGATACCTCTTATAAAACAATCAGCCCCTCCTTATGCAGGAGGGGCTGATTGTTATCTCTTAAATTGTTCGATACTTAAACCGCCGTCAGTTAGTTTTTCCAGCTCTGGAACAATCCGAGTGAAGTGCTCTGAGGCTGCATGACGTTTCAGAAGTTCGGCATTCTCCCAACTCTCACAGAACATGTAAACACCTGGTTGGGTAGTACTTTCAAAGAGATCGTAACCCTTGTTACCCTCATCTTTGCGCGAACTTTCAACAAGTTCATCCGTAAGTGCCTTTACCTGTGCGGTAGTAACACCTGCTTTTACCTTGAAAAATGCATTTAATCTTATCATAATTCTCTATTATTACTTAACGTCTCCTACCTTAATAAGGTATTCTCCAATCTGTATTGCATTAAGTGCTGCACCCTTACGTATCTGGTCACCAGTGAGCCAAAGCGTACTACCATTGTCATCAGCAAGGTCTTTGCGGATACGACCAACGAAGACATCGTCCTTACCAGCACTCTCAAGAGGCATTGGATAGACATAATTCTGTGGGTCATCAACAAGTGTTACACCAGGAGCAGACTTCAAAGCGTCACGTATTTCAGCAACTGACAATGGGCGTTCTGTCTCAAACCATACTGCTTCAGAGTGGCTGCGGAGTGATGAAACACGAACACAGGTAGCTGATGTACGTACGTCCGAATGCATGATCTTACGTGTCTCGTTGAACATCTTCACCTCTTCCTTCGTGTAATCGTTATCCATCATCTTGTCAATCTGTGGGATGACGTTATATGCAAGCTGATGTGGGAACTTGTTGATGGTCTTTACTTCGCCTGTCTCCACAAGTTCTTTATATTGTTGTATCAGCTCTTCCATGGCTGCAGCACCTGCACCTGAAGCACTTTGATAGCTGCTGATGTGAATCTTTTTGATATGGCTGAGCTTCTCAATAGGGTTCAACACGACAACCATCATAATGGTTGTACAGTTAGGATTGGCAATGATGCCACGTGGGCGGACCAATGCATCCTCAGCGTTTATCTCTGGAACAACCAATGGGACATCATCATCCTGACGGAATTGGCTGGAGTTGTCGATCATCACAGCACCATATTTGGTGATAGTCTCCGCAAATTCTGCTGATGTACCACCACCTGCACTGGTGAAAGCAATGTCAACACCCTTGAAATCATCATTGTGTTGAAGTAGCTTCACTTCATATTCCTTACCTTTGAAGGTGTACTTTCTACCTGCTGAACGGGTTGAACCGAATAACACCAAGTCATCCAAAGGGAAGTTTCTTTCATCCAAGAGGCGCAGGAGTTCTTGTCCTACAGCACCACTGGCACCAACAATTGCTACTTTCATAAGTTCTTTCTTTTATTGTTTAATATACCTTTCGTCTGCAAAATTACTACTTTTCTTGTAATATAGGCAACATATTGTCATTCTATTTTGTTCTTTTATGAGCTTTGTTTGCTTCTTTTCAACTTCTTTTGTAACTATGATTTTTATTTCATACGCTCATACAATGGGGGAGAAGTAACGAATAAGAGACGAGAATTTGACGGATTCCACCTATGTGAAAGACTATTTAATGCAGGATTTTTTATTCTTTATAAGCTATGAATACATACGAATATGGACTGTTGCAAAACTTTTTTCGTAACTTTGCATACAACATTATTAATAGACATTCATGTTCAATTTATCCCAGTATTTCCCGATAACCGACCCGACATTGATATTTTTCGTTGTTCTGTTGATGATTCTGCTTTCACCAATCATCATGGGACGACTGCGTATTCCACATATTATTGGAATGGTGTTGGCTGGTGTTATCGTTGGTAAGTATGGGTTGAACATATTGGAGCGCGATGCTTCTTTCGAACTTTTTGGACGTGTCGGACTCTATTATATAATGTTCTTAGCAGGACTTGAGATGGACATGGAAGGCTTGAAGAAGAACCGAACACGTGTTATTGTATTCGGTTTACTAACCTTTCTTGTTCCGTTTGCCATGACTTATTTTATGGGTGTGAGTCTGTTAAGTTATACTCCGCTGGCAGCTTTGCTCCTTTCTGCCATCATGGCTTCTAACACTCTCATTGCTTATCCTATCGTTGGACGTTATGGATTGACACGACATACAAGCTCAACATTGAGTGTCGGGTCTTCTATGATGGCGCTCTTCATGGCACTGATCGTCATGGCGTCTATCGTCAACTCTTTCCAAGGAGGAGCCGGAATAGGCTTTTGGGTGTTGTTTGTTGTGAAGTTCTTTGTTTATAGCATAGGGCTTATTCTTGTTATTCCACGCCTCACACGTTGGTTCTTGCGCCGTTATTCAGATGCTGTTATGCAGTTTATCTTTATCTTGGCAGTAGTGTTTCTCTCTGCTGCTTTGTCGGATGCTGTTGGCTTAGAGGGCATCTTTGGTGCTTTCCTTTCTGGTCTTATACTGAACCGTTTCATCCCAAGGGTATCTCCATTGATGAACCGTATAGAGTTTACAGGTAATGCATTGTTCATTCCTTACTTCCTGATTGGTGTAGGAATGTTGATCAATGTTCGTCTGTTGTTTCAAGGAACTCATATCCTTTGGGTTGTCTTCTGCCTTGTCTTGTTTGGTACTTTAGGTAAGGCGGTAGCTGCTTATTTGGCTGCAGGGGTGTTCCGTATGCCCCGTTTGGCTGGGCATATGATGTTCGGATTAACCAGTGCACATGCAGCAGGAGCTATTGCTATGGTGATGGTAGGCAGGCGTTTGGAGATCTCTCCGGGTGTTTATCTCTTTGGTGATGAGGTGCTGAATGGTATTGTTATCATGATTCTCTTCACTTGTGTTATCTCAACAGTAGTAACAGAATGGGCTGCACAACGACTCCGATTAAAGGAAAAGAAAGAACCAGAGTTGGTAAAGACCGTTAATGATGAGAAGATTCTTATCCCTGTAAAGTACCCGGAATATGCTGATAACTTGGTGTCTATGGCAACAATGATGCGTAATCCGAAGCTGAAACGTGAGTTGGTTGCATTGAATGTTGTGTATGATGATGTTAATATGCGGCATAATCAAGCGGAAGGACAACGACTCTTGGAGCATTTACAGCACCTTGCAAGTGCGTCAGATGTGCCTATGACGACGCAGGTTCGTATTGCTGCTAATATCGCTAATGGTATCAAACATGCCTTTAAAGAGTTCCAGGCTTCAGAGATTCTGATGGGATTACATTTCCATCATAATATCAGTAAAGGTTTCTGGGGTGAGTTTACACGCAGTCTTTATAATGGGTTGAGTCGTCAGATTATCATCACTCGTATCATGCAACCTCTGAATACTGTGCGTAGGATACAGGTTATTGTACCTTCCCGAGCAGAGTTTGAGCCGGGGTTCTATCGTTGGTTGGAGCGCTTGGCACGTATGACAGAGAATCTAGAATGTAGGATAATCTTCCATGGAAGGAAGGATACGCTGCAACTGATCAATGAATATATCCATAATAACTTTGCCAGTGTCAGAGCGGAATATGTACCAATGAAGCATTGGAATGAGTTACCCGACCTTGCAACAAAGGTCAGTAAGGATCATCTCTTTGTTATTGTTACGGCTCGTAAGGGTACAATCTCTTATAAAAGTGCGATGGAACGACTGCCTGATGAGGTGAATAGATACTTTAAAGGTAAAACTTTGATGATTATTTTCCCTGATCAATATGGCAATGAAATGGATGATATGACGTTCGCCCAGCCACAGCATACGGAGGAACGCAGTGCTTATGAAGCTGTGAGGGAGTGGATTCATAATAAGGTGTAGGTGTCTATGGACTTGATGATAGCTATTACAAAATCGGCTTCATGGGTTTAATATAAAACAGAACTATGATAGATATTAAGAATATAACCAAGAGTTTCGGTTCACTTCAGGTGCTGAAGGGTATCGACTTGCATATTAATAAAGGTGAAGTGGTGAGTATTGTCGGCCCTTCTGGTGCTGGGAAGACCACCTTATTACAGATTATCGGTACGTTGGACAAGCCTGATGATGGCTCTGTTATCGTAGATGGTATTGACGTTGGACATCTTTCAACGGGGAAGTTGAGCGACTTTCGTAACCAACATCTCGGCTTTGTCTTCCAGTTTCATCAGCTCTTACCAGAGTTCACAGCCCTTGAGAACATCATGATTCCAGCTTATATTGCAGGTAAGAATACGAAGGAAGCACGTCAGAGAGCTGAGGAACTATTAGAGTTTATGGGCTTAAGTGACCGTTCAAGTCATAAGCCAAACGAACTATCAGGTGGTGAAAAGCAACGTGTAGCAGTAGCTCGAGCATTGGTAAACAATCCTGCTGTCATCCTTGCAGACGAGCCTTCGGGTAGCTTGGACACAAAGAACAAACAAGAGTTGCATCAACTCTTCTTCGATTTACGTGATAAGTTCGGTCAGACTTTCGTCATTGTTACACACGATGAGGGGCTTGCACACATCACAGACAGAACAATACATCTCAAAGATGGTATGATACAGAATGACGTTTGTCAAGAGACAGAATGACATAGAGACATATTTTTTAATGACATATTCTATTTAGATTATGTTGGCTGACAATAAACTTAATTAATACTAATCGCCTGATGAGCATAGAAGAGCTTATAAAGTTGGTAATTAACAAAACCTATGAAGTTCGGAGTCATTTGGTTGCTGGGTACTTAGAGAGTGTATATAAGAAAGCATTACTGATCGAGCTCAGAGAAGCTGGACTTGAAGTAGAGGATGAAGTAGAGTTGCCTGTGCTGTATAAAGGGCATGTTATAGGTGATTTCAGAGCAGATATAATAGTAGAAGGAAGCGTTATTATAGAGTTAAAGGCTGTCGCTCATTTGCTACCTGCACACGAGATTCAGCTCGTAAACTATCTTACCATAGCAAAGATAGACAATGGATTACTTATTAACTTTGGTGCTGCAGAGAGATTAGAAATTAAACGCAAGTATAGAGTTTATACTCCGCATATTTAAAGAATATGTCATTAAGGTCTATGTCATTAAGGTCTGTGTCATTAAGGTCTGTGTCATTAAGGTCTGTGTCATTAAGGTCTGTGTCATTAAGGTCTGTGTCATTAAGGTCTGTGTCATTAAGGTCTATGTCATTAAGGTCTGTGTCATTAAGGTCTATGTCATTAAGGTCTATGTCATTAAGGTCTATGTCATTAAGGTCTGTGTCATTAAGGTCTATGTCATTAAGGTCTATGTCATTAAGGTCTATGTCATTAATGTCTATGTCATTAATGTCTATGTCATTAAGGTCTGTGTCATTAAGGTCTGTATCATTAAGGTCTGTGTCATTAAGGTCTATGTCATTAATGTCTATGTCATTAAGGTCTGTGTCATTAAAGTCTGTGTCATTAAGGTCTGTGTCATTAAGGTCTATGTCATTAAGGTCTATGTCATTAAGGTCTATGTCATTAAGGTCTATGTCATTAAGGTCTATGTCATTAAAAAATATGTCTCTATGTCATTCTGTCTAAAGTTCATTCTGTCTAAAAACAAAACATTATGTCTAAAATAAAGCTTGGAGCATATAACACGCTCACGGTATTAAAGGTTGCCTTACGTGAAGGCAATGGTGAACCATTTGGTCTTTACCTCGATGGAGGACCAGAAGGTGAGATTCTTATGCCTCAGAAATATGTACCAGAAGGTACAGAGATCGGTGATGAGATAGAAGTGTTTGTCTATCTTGACCAGGAGGAACGTCCTATTGCGACCACAGAAGAACCCTTAGCACAGGTGGGTGATTTTGCTTATTTGGAGTGTTCGTGGGTCAATGAGTATGGTGCATTCCTCTCTTGGGGTGTGATGAAAGATCTCTTCTGTCCTTTCCGTGAACAGAAGAAGCGTATGGTAATGGGTAACTCATATATTGTTCATATCCATTTGGATGAGGATAGTTATCGCCTTGTGGCATCTGCTAAGGTGGAACATTACCTTGATGAACGTCGACCACGTGATTATAAGCATGGGCAGGAGGTTGATCTTCTCGTATGGCAGAAGACAGATCTTGGCTTTAAGGTGATTGTTGATAACCAGTATCCTGGTCTTATCTACGAAGATCAGGTGTTCCAATATGTTCATACTGGCGACCGATTGAAGGGTTACATATCTACAGTTCGCCCTGATGGAAAGATTGATTGTACGCTTCAACCTACAGGACAGCAGCATGCAGAGGACTTTGCTGAGGTGCTTCTCCAGTATCTCCGTGAGCATAATGGCATCTGCGACCTTGGTGATAAGAGTGAGGCAGAAGATATTAAACGTCGTTTCCAAGTGTCAAAGAAGGTTTATAAGCGTGCTATTGGCGACCTTTACAAGCGCCGACTCATCACCGTTGAACCGTTGTCTATACGTTTGGTCAACGAGAAATGATTCTTCTAACTCGCTTTTTTGTCGTATCTTTGCATAAGATAGGCTGCACTCGACAAAATAAGAACACGTTCTCTTTGTCCTCGTTTGCACTATCTTTGCACATCAAAAAAGGATAATAAAATATAATGCAGAATCAATTTTCAAGAACACAACTCCTCCTTGGTAAGCCAGCTATTGATACCTTGAACGGTAGTAGGGTGGCTGTCTTTGGTGTTGGAGGCGTCGGAGGTTATGTTGTGGAGGTATTGGCACGCAGTGGCGTGGGGGCTATTGATGTTATTGATGACGACCGTGTCTGTCTTACGAACGTCAATCGACAGCTTCTTGCAACCACTCGGACAGTGGGAAAACACAAGGTGGACGTGGCAGAAGAGCGTATTCATACCATCAATCCTCGTTGTATCGTACGGAAATATCAGACCTTCTATTTACCCGACAATGCTGACCAATTCGACTTCTCACACTATGACTATGTCGTTGATTGCATCGATACTGTAACAGCAAAGCTTGATCTCATCTATCGTTGTCATGAGTTGAACATCCCATTGCTTTCTTGTATGGGTGCAGCTTATAAGCTGGATGCTACGCAATTCCGTGTTACTGACATCTTCAAGACAATCAATGACCCACTGGCGAAGGTGATACGTAAGAAACTTCGTAAGACAAAGATTAAGCATCTGAAGGTGGTGTACAGTCCAGAAGAACCACTTGAGAGTATAGAACAGCCTGAAATCTCTTGTCGTTTCCACTGTATCTGCCCTGATAAAGATATGCGTAAGTGTACCGATCGTCACACAATCCCCAGTTCTAATGCGTGGGTTCCTGCTGCTGCAGGGCTAATTGCAGGTGGAGAGGCTGTGAAAGATCTTGTCAATCTTGCCAACACTATGCGTATTCGTCCTGAAGAAGAAGCTACAAGTGAGCCTGCACGTATCGCTCGTGAACGTGCTGCAAAGATGTTGGAAGAGCATAAACGGCTTAAAGCAGAGAAGGCTGTGGAGAATAAGTAATGGATTTACATTTTATTATTAAGGAGATATAAGCCTTTCTGTTATCGTTGAAAAGACATAATCCTAAGACTATATAAGAAACTAAAAGGGTATTTGGTGATGTTTCAATCTCCAAATACCCCTTTGTCATTTATGCTATTTAACTTCAAATCGTACTACGAGTTTACTCGTAAACGAAGGTGAAGTCTTTCTTTGCCGTTAGCGTATTGCCAACAAAACAAGTCTTATGAGCGATATGCTCAAACTTCTTACGTTGTTTATCGTCAAATGAAGCCTTCAGGTGGAAGGTGATTGGGATACGTGTAACAGCGAAAGCCTCCATATCTTCTTCTATCTGACCTATCTCAGCATAGCAACCTGAAAAATCTACTCCACCACGTTCTGCCTGTAGTCCCATCATGGTCAGAGCACATGCTGCCAGTGCATTGCCTAATAACTCAACAGGATTCTGATTCTCACCTAATCCTCCTACTGCTTTACCCGCATCTGTCTTTATGGTTATTGCAGACCTAACATGCGTTGCTTCAACACGTCCTTTCCCTTGATAAACTGCTTTTGTAACTGTCATAATTATAATTTTTAGAATTAGTAATAATACTTTAGTTGGCTAATAATGGTTATATGTTCTCTACAAAGATAATAAAAGAAAATAGATAAAACAAAGATAGTATATATATCGAACATCTTTTTCCTCATTTTCTTTTTTAATTTAACCTTCAGCAATCTGCGCTCTTATCATATATCCATGCCCTTGTACAACCAACAAACATATGTATCGACATTTATTTATAGAATTGTTATTTTATACATTCTCAGGTTAAATAACATAAAAAAGCAATGCTAACTTAGGATTTTATCAACATGTTACCGTTAAGTAACTTATCTTTGTGGTTACCAATTGGTAACATAAGTGTGTCAACATAACCATATAATAGAATGAAGAATCGAGAACAAACAGAATGTAAAATACTGGAAGCTGTAGCAAGTATCGTTGAAAGTGAGGGCTTCGAGAAACTTGGTATCAATACAATAGCTTCAAAAGCTAATGTTTCGAAGATGCTGATTTATAGATATTTCGGAGGACTTGATGAGCTAATTGCACAGTTTATAATGCAAAAGGATTATTGGGCTAATACTGGTACAGTTATTATCAATCCTCAATCTGTAGGTGATAGTATAAAGAATATGTTCCGTAAGCAGATTGAGCAATTACGAAGTGATGTAACTTTAAGACGTTTGTGTAGATGGGAACTATCCTGTAATAATACAAGCATTGAGCAGCTTAGAGCTAAACGTGAAGAAAATGGATGCAGTCTAATCAAAATGGTAAGTACATTAACAAGTTGTCCCAATACAGAAATTGCGGCTTTAGCAAGTATACTCTCTGCTTCCATCAGCTATTTAGCATTGATTGAAGACCAATGTTTGACATATAACGGTATTTCTTTGCAAACTGATAAAGGTTGGGACCAGATAATGCAAGGAGTAGAGATGATAATCGACTTATGGATAAAAAGTATTCAAGAATGAGAAAAATAATTGTTGCATTAGTTGTTTTTATGGGACTTATGGATAATATAATGGCAGAGAACCCGGACTATCTGTTTATGATTGAGAATGCTTGTAAGGCTCCTTCTGGGCATAATACACAGCCTTGGTTATTTAAAATAAGAGAATCAGAAATAGATATATATCCTGATTTTTCAAAAGAATTACCTGTTGTCGATCCAACTCATCGCGAGTTATTTGTTAGTTTAGGGTGTGCGACAGAGAATCTTTGTATTGCTGCTCAGGAGAAAGGGTATCAGTCAGATGTCAAAGTTGTCAATGACTCCTTTATTCGAGTCCTACTAAGGAAAGATAAGAAAAGGCAGTCTGATCCTTTGTTGTTCCCCCAAATTGCAGTAAGACAGACAAATAAAAGTGTTTATAGTGGAAAAGAAATTCCTGAAGACAGTATAAATAAACTCAAAAACATTTCTATCGACCCATCTGTTTCTATTTATTTCTATAAAAGGGGAACTGTTGATTATGAGAAAATAGCGGATAGGGTTTATGCTGGTAATAGCTTGCAAATGAATAATGAAGCTTTTAAAACAGAGCTTACAAAGTGGATGCGTTATAATAAGAGACATCAGAATAATACAAGAGATGGTCTTAGTTATGCCACTTTCGGTGCTCCGAATGTTCCTTTATTCTTGGCAAAATTTATCATGTCAAAGGCCATCAATGAGAAAACACAGAATAAAGGGGATAAAAAAAAGATAGCTTCTGCATCTCATATGGTACTTTTCACTACAAAAGATAATACTGTTGAGCAGTGGGTTGCACTAGGCAGAACCTTGGAACGGATACTGTTGCGTTCAACGCAGATGGGGATTGCAAATGCTTATCTCAATCAGCCTAATGAGGAAAGTAATATTGCAAAAGAAATGGTAACACAACTTCAAATCCGTAATGAATATCCTACTATTCTTATAAGGTTGGGCTATGGAAAGAAAATGCCTTATTCGCTAAGGCGTGATTTTAGGTCATGTATTCTCCCAGTAGAATAAAGCGAGGAGCATAAGTTAGGTCTATGTTATAGAGTAATCATCTATATCTCTAGCATGATGAATATTTAGAAGGTTGGAATTATCAGCCTAACAAATGTTCATCATGCTTGTATTTGTTATTAATGTAACGCCTAGTTATTTTTTTATTTAGTTTGCTGTCACTTTTAACATTTTCTGCATAAGGCTTATTATCAGTGGTTTGTAGTCAATATTAGAGTGACAGAAATGACAGGAAAGTTAAAAATGAAATGGAATAGCAGAATTTCTTTTTGTGCCTCTTTTTCTGAGTAAAAGTCTGTCTGAAACACTCATTAATGCTTTTTTATGTTACTTTTCAATTAGGTAATAAGTTTTCTACCTTTAATATTGTAGAGTTTCGATGATATTTTTCCTGTAGGTTTTAGCGTATATTTTGTTGTCATTGCATCAAAAACTTGCAGGAGTCATCTGCATACAAAATATTTCTGTAACTTTGTCCTCGGTGATCATAGCGATTTTTGTTTGTAACTGTTTGTATATTAGTTCTTTAAAATTATAGCAAATTTCGCTAATCACCAAATTTATAGACACTTATAATTCGTCGAACTCACGTTAATTAAGAAAATTTCCCCACCTTTTTTCTACTGAGCCGCTAACTATGCTATTGAGTGGCAAATGCTGCACGATATCAAGGGGGTAAGAGCATAGTCGTATTCTGCTTCATATGTGCTTAGTCTTAGAGTTTTTGTCTTGAACAAAGATGAATTTGGCAAGCGCGGCACTTTTTTAGACTCTGTACGAGAAAAGAGGACATATGATGTCTTCTATGTCCTGAAGCTAAAAACAGATAGAGGAAGAGAAACTGAGGTGAAAAAGTCACAATAGACTTCTTAAACAGTATAAAGGCTGCAAGTTGAGTTAAACTCTGACTTCTATTTTTATCAGGCTATAAATAAATAGGATTAATGTGAAAGATAAAGTTATGCACATTATCATTGTATTCCCATTAAAAATATCTATCAAACGGTCGTCATTCGGGAAAAAATGGATAAGAATCATAATTATCGAATTATTGATTGAATGCAAAATAACGGAGGGCCAAACACTCTTCAGTTTAAAATATATCCACCCGTAAAGGATTCCTGACAAAAAGGAATATGAAATTTGTGCTGGATTAACATGCATTACACCAAATACTGCGGCGGAGATTAGTATTGCCAGCCAAGGTCTGCCTTTGTTCCCTTTCAAAATCATTCTCTCAAGTGACCCTCTTAAGACAAATTCTTCAACAAAAGGACCAACTATACAAATGGCTAAAGAACCGAAATAAGAGGTGTTACTTATTTTAGAGATAACTTCACTATCGAAGTCTGGAAGTGGAAACAAATCACTGATAAAATAGTTCCACATTGGGAAGCATATCGCAAGGATGAGAACATAAAGTAATATGTCCCTACCAAAATAGTGGCGTGAAAATTTTCTGTATCTAAAATGATGACGTAAACGATAAACTATAAACAGAAATAATAAGAAATTTCCAATAACTAAAGAAAAAGATATAGTGGTATCAATTATATCCTTAATAGGTTTGGTAAAAGGATATATCAATTGAACCATCAGAACGCAACATATGCTTAATAAAGGCACTGCCAATTGCGTAAATGCAATGAACATAAAGAAATATTCAAATCCTATTTTAGAGAATTTATTCATATTAATTTATTATAATTGGTTATAAGGGCAGGCTGTCTCTGAACTTTACCAAACGTACTATCTTACCTTAATTGAGGAAAGATGAAGGCCAAACTTGAGTATGCTTTCTTTTGGCGTCACAAAGTTACAACTGTAAATTTGAACAGCCAAATATTTAGAAGCCTAACTCTACATAAATATTAGTCAATTTCATAATTCTGATCACTCCACAATTTACGATAGTCTTCAGAAGTCTTAAGCAATTCCTGATGAGTACCCTCAGCTACTACCTTGTCTTTTGCCAAGAGGATGATATGCTTGGCATCCATGATTGTACTAAAGCGGTGTGCGATTGATATGACAGTCTTACCCAGAGAAGCTAGTTTGGCTATCATCCTCTTCACATATGTTCGATATGCAAAAGGTCCAGACTGTCCTGATCTTTTCATATAACAAACAAAGTTCAGTATAATCTTTATGCAATTAGCTTGCTTTTGTCTATGATTTCAATATCATTGTTGGCTTTTTGAGCATTAGTTGATACGAAATGCGTGCAGAGATAAGATTAGTTACAAAGTTGCCAGAACTTCTGCGTCCTGTATGTTCTCTATATGACATATATTCTTAAGTTATTATTCATAGTTTCAACAGTAGACCTTTTGCGTAGCATAATCCTGTCCTGTAATAGAAAAAGATACTTCTTCATTTTTTTGCGTAGTTTTGTTATCATATGTATATCACATTAATTAAGAGTGCTTGAAACAGGCTTTGTGATATATATGCTTTTCTCTGCAAAGAGCTTAACGAAGAATTTCTTCGTTAAGTGTTTGTCTTTCAATGGGTATCTGCCATCTGTGTTTCAAAGCGTAACATCCATTGAATTATTTCTCCTTTCTCGTTAATATTGGGTTTTTCCATGCTTTTACCTCAGTGCTAACGCCCAGCACATATGGTGCTGGGCGTTAGCACTAATTGTGCTGAGGCTTAGCTCTTGCCAATATTTTGTAAGTAGCGTGTCAAACAACGTGAAAAGCCTATGTTGTTTTGCGATAAATGGGTGAAACCTGTTTCTTGCAATTAGTCAAACCAATCTGATTCGGGAAGTTATTTCCGACTTATCTTCCCTATAACATCTGAATCAGTACTGTGGAAGTTTATTTGGTTGAGAATAAATTTGCTGTCACTTCTGTCATCCTAAAAGACAGTTTAAGTACTTAGCATACTGTGTTTTAGGATGAAATGTTAAAATGACAGCAAATGAAATTAAAACTTATATTGTGATTAGGTGTATCAATTGGTTAGGATACTATCTATTTTTGTGTTGTGGAGAAAGTCGTAACTATTCAGTAATAGCTCATAGGGTATACCACTGTATTATCCTATTAAGACAAGATAATACATATTGCACTGAGTTGTGATTGATTATTTTTCCAGGTGTTATCGGCAATGGAGTGTATGGCAAAGAAGGCATCGCCATTGTCGAATCCAAACGTACCCGATATTTTCTGTTTGATTTTCAGTTTCCTTATCCCTCTTTCGTTGGCTTTGTTATCAGAGGAGTCATTGGGCTTTCAAGGAAGTTGAAGATATAATCTCGGCATTTGCAGACCCCCCTTCACAGTTTCTCGAAGTTATCCTTCAGGTGCGTCAAGTTCACTTTCAGCAGCTCAACAAGTTCGTCAAGCCACGTTTGCTTGTTTATAGTTTTGCTTGGTCGTGCGTTTCTTCGTATATGACCTTCCGCAGCAGGTCTGCAACTTGCTTCGACCATTCCTGCTCCTTGTCCAGTTCTGTCAGGTACTTTCTTTAAAGTATAACCTACCCTTAGTTTGCAATAACTCTGATCCAACGATGGACGGAGATTTGGAGAGAATGGATTGCTGAATAGTTACTATTTTAATCAAAAAAGATAAAAGATAGAATAAATTTTATACCTTTGCAGACGTGACCTGCAGGGATCACTTTTAGATTAGCAAAGAGGCCACATATCGACTCGCGCGCATATTTTAAGTCACTTTTTGGAGTGAAAAACTTTAGTAAATAATAATCAATTACTATCAGCGTATGGTCTTAGCTTTACTATCAGCGTATGGTCTTAGCTTTTTCGCCATAGCGGAAATTAATACAACATGAAAAAAAATATTGAAACTGTTAACTTAACAAAGTGTAGTAACACTATCATGGCTGATGAAATTGTATCGAAATTGGCCGAAGAAGGCATAAGCTCATCGCTCCATGATGAGCTAGACGACCCAGTTTATGGCGCCTACGGACCAAATCCAGGGATTGAGGTGAGAGTGTGCAAAAAAGACTTTGTGCAAAGTCAACGCATTCTTAAGGAGATAAATGAGGCACGTACCAAACAGTTACCTTGGTGTCCCAATTGTGGTAGCGAAAATGTTGTAGCATTAAAAAAAGAAGAAGGCAAGAGATCAAGGGCCACGTCTTTTATCGGTGTAGCCTTGATTGTTCTTGGATGCATTGGCATTTTTCTTCCAAATTTTATAGAGGCTCTTGTGTCAATCAGTCTATATTGTCTTGTTATATCTCCGTTCGTCATGTTAGGAGGCATCTTGCTGGTAGTACCCAAACCTAGCAGCCAATTCTATAAATGTGCCGAATGTGGCAAAAAGTTCAAGAAATAAGTGACTTGATTTTGTATACTTTTTCCCTCTCATCGAGTTTCTCCAACTCCCATGCAGACAGTTCCTTTCGGAGGGTATCTAGGTTGTCAATTCTTCTGTTCAAGCATTGACGGGTCGTCAGGGTCAATTCTATTTCTGCAATATCAAGTAAACTGCCATGTTTAGGAGTGTAATGAATCTTCAGCTTATTTCTGAAGCGCTGTGCCTCCTCGGGGTTGTACCGTTTGTAGAGGGAGGAAACCTTATGAGTGTTGAGGTAGTCCATGACAAGGACTATTTTGTTCGCCTCAGGGTAGCATTCGACCAAATATTTTATTTCTTCGACCCTGTCTGTTGCCGTTCGGTACTTTCGCATACAGACTAGGTGCCATCCGCCGAGAGGCTCAACACACCCGAAGATGCTGCAAGTGCCATTGCGCTTATATTCCGAATCAACTTTCTTGTCGGTTCTCAGCCGCATGGGGAGAAGTTCACGTACCTCACCTCAACAACTGATATGGCTTTTCATCCAAGCACACCTGACCCATATTGTTCATGGCAAAAGGGAACTGTTGAGAATACAAACAAATTAATCAGGCAGTATATACCTAAAAAGGATTCGTTTGATAACTATACGGACAAGAGAATTATGTCCATACAAAAGAATTTGAACGAAAGACCAAGAGAAAAAATTAAACTTTTCTACTCCAAAGTGTGAGTTCTTTAAACATGTTTTGTAATTTTGCACTTGCTGGTTGACTCTGCGTGGTATGACCATTATATAACAAATGGAACAATTGAAGGCATTAACAATAAAATAAAGGTTCTGAAAAGACAGATATATGGATTCAGAAATGAGGAATACTTCACATTAAGGCTATATGCATTGCATGATAGGCGTCTACGCATTTAACGGAAGAACCCAAAAATATATCCACCTATACTGTCGGTCATGACCTGTGACACGATACTGTCTTGTCTCGAAATCACGCTGACAGTTGCCCCACCAATGGTGGAGCCATCCTTATTGTAGACATGCCCGCCTAACGTACATTGAGCTAAGCAATCCTGACAGGGCAGACTGCTGAGCAGTATGGCGATAAGGGTGCACAAACCTGAATTGAATGGAGCCATTTCACTTATGATGGGTAGATCATATTATTCTGAAAAATACAACAAACAGCTAACTATTGGTTGTGATGCTTTTGATCTGTTCAATAAGCTCATCATTAGTGTGTTGCATCTTGTGGTATAAGTAAAAACCAACAAACGCTGCTAAAGCAATGAGCACCACATACACTATTCCTACTTGTTGGCTGAGAACTTCATTATGTTGAAGATTTACCTGCTGCCACATCTCAAAGGCAGCCCATCCCAGCCATACGCTCCCCAAGGGATACGTGGCAATATACTCTATCTTTCGTAGTCGCTTCATGCGCACCAATTTCTTTGAGGTTTCAATGAGGTTATCCCTCTGGTAGTCCTCATCCCGAAGGGTGTTTAAGTTGATTACATAATCGAAAAATAAACATATCAACAGCATAGCGGTAAAGAATCCAAAGGTCCACCAAGAGAGATGGCACGCCTTTACTATATTTAACCAGGCTAAGATTCCAAAAGGAGCAATTACAACTTCCATCCAAAAGAGTTTCTTGATCCAAGACATTTTGTGTTTCATCGACTCTTGGATCAGTGTATTGTTTATAGTAACCTCTTTCTGAATTTTTTCTTGCAGTATATGCAACTGCTCTTTCATCTCATGGAGTTCAATGAAATCTTGGGGTGCAACAGTCGTATTCATAGTGTTGTTGTGTTTAATCGTTAGACATGTTTTTGAGCTGTTCTCTAATGCGGTATAGATGCACGCTCACGTTCTTTGCCGTTATGCCGATTATGGAGCCGATCTCCTCATAGCTAATGTCTTCGAGCCAGAGCAAGACTATGGCGCGGTCGAGTGGGCAGAGCTGTGTGATGCGCTTATGTAGAATTTCTTTCTGTTGGGTGTCGCGTTCGTTGCAACCGAAGAGCTCATCCCCCGTATAAACCTGCTTTTTATTATGGCGTCGTTTTTTCCGGTCAAAGGAGATACATGTATTGAGAGCCACACGATAGATCCAAGTTCTTTCTTTGCTATCTCCCTTATATTTGTCGAAACCCTGCCACAGGCGGATGACCACCTCTTGAAACAAATCGTTCACTTCTTCTTGATCTTTCGAGAACATATAGCACACGGTAAAAATGGTAGTTTTGTTCTGTTGGACCATAACTGAAAATAGTTTTTGATTGTCGTCCATGTTGTTCTTATTTTAATGCTTTATATTCGTTAGACGCAATGCCATAACGAAAAACTACAAAATTACATAAAAAATGTGCATTTAGATAGAACTATTGTCCACCATAATTAATGTTTAAACGTAAGCTTGAAGATGGTAGCTGCAATAGTGATTCTGTCCTACACCTTGTAGCCGATGTATCGACTGTTAAATTTGCAGGAGGACTTGCCTAGGAATTCTTATCTAACTAAAGTTTTCCACCCTAATAAATAGATAGAAAAATAATAGTTTGTCGAATTTTCTTTGTAAATTCTTTAATCGCTAAAGAACTGATTTTAAAGACAAGACAACAAAACTGTAATGGAAGCAAAAATAGAGAGAATAAGTGAGTTATCCAAACTTTTGAGTGTTAAAACTCGAATGAATGATGATTTATTTCATCTTTTTGGTAAGTTTGGTATCGGTCACCTGTTATCTCGCCTGACAGTGGAGAAGCATGACGGAGTTTCGGCTTCGGAGTTAATAATTTCTCTTTGCCTATTTCGCATTGTGGGTGAGAGCATCTATAGTATATGCAAGCAGGCGTAATGGACATTTGGTCGGCTGGTTATTCCAGCCTACTTTTTTGTATTTATGAATCCATCTATAAACTTCTTCTTGTTAGATTCATTCAATCCATTATGATTATATAGTGTTCTTTTAAATTATGAGTTAAATCCTTCTAATAAATTTGCTGTCACTTCTGTCACCCTAAATATCAGTTTAAGTGCTTAGCATACTGTTTTTTAGGATGAAATGTTAAAATGACAGCAAATGATTTTAAAACTTATATTGTGATTACAGCTTATCTTTTGGGGAGTGCTGAGGTGTTTTGATAACCTTTCTGATGGATAGTTTACTCAGATATTTATCTTCAAAATGCATAGGTAACCTTTACAGCCTTATCACGTGATAGCTGCCCAGGGTTTGTGCCGGGTTCTCCTTCGGGTACTTCACGATGATAGAAAGCATAGAATTGTTTCCAAGAATCTAATATCTTTCCGTCTTTATCGTGGAATGACATGGGAATAGTGGGGAATACCGGAAGTCCATGATGGTCGACAAACGACTTTTGGACCAGTTCGCTACAATAGATTTCTTTATCGTCAGGCATATAGAAATGATCGTAAGGTCTGCCGAGATAACTCAATGCGTGTTTCATAGAAGTGTTCATGTCACAGTCAACAATAACCCTTCCTACTGCAACGAGTGGTTTCTCTTCTTTCCCTTTTGTGCGGTTAAGAAAGGCTGTCAGTGGAGTGAGCACTACTCCTTTGCCGATAGCTTCTAATGCGTAATCAGCACTATCCGTATGATGGTAGATAGCCACATGGTCAATCTTCAGTCCGTCAATACCCTGTGTTGCATCTGTGATAGGGTTACTTGTCTCTTTCACAACAAACATTAAGTCACCTTCATGTAGGTTCTTCAATGAGATGTCATCGCCTTGGAAAGAGTCGGCAGAGCAACCCACTAAGAGGATAAAGCACAATAAGAAGAGGTTTGATACGATTTTCTTCAGTCTCATAATAGTTTTTCTTTTATGTAAGTTTTGTTTTAAGTTTCGTCAGGACTGTATCTATTGGTGAATAAAAAGGCGACCATCCATAGTGGATAGTCGCCTTCTGTTATCTTATCCTTAGAACTCAGCGTTCTTCGGAGTACGTGCAAACGGAATTACGTCACGGATGTTTTGCATACCAGTAACGAAGAGGATGAGACGCTCGAAGCCAAGTCCGAAACCACCATGTGGGCAAGTACCGTACTTACGAGTATCAAGGTACCAATCATATACCTCACGCTTCATACCGCGATTATCAATCTCTGTGAGCAACTTGTCGTAACTTTCTTCACGAACAGAGCCACCAATGATCTCACCGATATGTGGGAAGAGAACGTCTGTTCCCTGCATAGTCTTGCCGTCTGGATTCTTCTTCATATAGAACGACTTGATTTCGCTTGGATAATCAGTCATGATGACAGGACGCTTGAAGTATTCTTCAACGAGATAACGCTCGTGTTCACTGCTGAGATCCATTCCCCAACCTGTGATTGGGAACTCAAACTTCACGCCATCAGTAACAGCCTTCTGCAGAATCTCTATACCTTCAGTGTACGTTAAGCGCACAAAGTCTTCCTTCAGAACACCCTCCAAGCGAGCAATCAGCCCCTTGTCAATCATCTTGTTAAGGAACTCAAGGTCGTCCTTACAGTGCTCAAGAGCCCAGCGAACGCAGTATTTGATGAAGTCTTCCTCAAGATCCATGAGTTCGTCCTTGTCAATAAAAGCAACTTCTGGTTCAACCATCCAGAACTCTGCCAAGTGACGAGGCGTATTAGAGTTCTCTGCACGGAAGGTAGGACCGAAAGTATAGATAGCACCAAGTGCCGTAGCACCCAGTTCACCCTCCAACTGTCCAGATACAGTAAGGTTTGTGTGTTTTCCAAAGAAGTCAGCACTGTAATCAACCTCACCATTCTTTGCAATACGATCAAGGTCTAACGTTGTAACCTGGAACATGTTTCCAGCACCCTCAGCATCACTACCAGTAATCAATGGAGTGTGGAAATAATAGAAACCATGGTCGTGGAAGTACTTGTGGATAGCAATTGCCATGTTATGGCGAATGCGGAAGACAGCTCCAAAAGTATTTGTGCGCAGACGCATGTGACCATACTTACGCATATACTCGAAGCTTTGTCCCTTCTTCTGCATAGGGTAGTCGCTTGGGCAAAGACCGTAGATCTCAATCTCTTTACACTGAATCTCTGATGTCTGACCAGCTCCCTGACTCTCTACAAGCGTACCGATTACGCTGATGCAAGCACCAGTTGTGATGCTCTTCAGTTTCTCTTCTTCGATTGTAGAAGGATCAACAACTATCTGGATGTTCTTAATCGTAGAACCATCATTCAGTGCAATGAAGTCAACAGCCTTGCTACTTCTATGTGAGCGAACCCAACCCTTTACATTAATATCTTTACCAAAGTCGGTGCATGCAAGTGCATCGACGACTTTTGTTCTTTTCATCTTTTGTATTGTAATTAGGACTTCTCAACAGACTTAAAGGAAAAGGATGAGAGAGAGAACCTCTTTATACATCCTTTCCTTAGAAGTTTATGGTAGAAGTCTTTATCCTCGTTTATCCTCTCACACCTCCTCCCTTCGGAGGAGCTTAGGGAGGTTTCTATTCAAACGCACCCATGCGCAACATATCGACTTCCTTCTCTGTGAGGAAACGCCAATCACCGCGACGTACGTTCTTCTTTGTTAAGCCAGCGAACTGTACACGATCAAGCTTTACAACACGATAGCCAAGACTCTCGAAGATACGACGAACGATACGGTTCTTTCCACTGTGAATCTCAATGCCAACCTGTGTTAAGTCGTCAGGACTAGCATATTCAATAGCGTCAGCCTTTATCTCACCATCTTCAAGCTCGATACCATCAGAGATCTTCTGAAGGTCGTTTGCTGTAACAGGCTTGTCAAGGAATACGTGATAAACCTTCTTCTTTAAGAACTTAGGATGTGTGAGCTTAGAAGCAAGGTCACCATCGTTTGTAAGAAGCAATACACCTGTTGTGTTACGATCCAAACGTCCTACAGGATAGATACGTTCTGGACATGCATTCTTTACAAGATCCATAACTGTCTTACGCTGCTGAGGATCGTCACTTGTAGTAACATAATCCTTTGGCTTGTTCAGAAGGACGTATACTTTCTTCTCTAAAGATACTGGTTTCTCTTGGAAGAGTACGACATCAGTACGCAGAACCTTGCTTCCAAGTTCCTTAACGACCTCACCGTTTACGGTGACAGCACCGGATAAGATGAACTCATCAGCTTCACGACGTGAACAAACGCCAGCGTTAGCCAGATACTTATTCAAACGAATGGGCTCGTTTGGATCGAAATTCTCTTCCTTATATTCAATGCGTTTCTTCATTGAATATTTTGCATTTGGATCATAATCAGCGGTGCGCTGACGGTATCCACCTTGGTTGTAACCGCCACGGTTATTGTATCCACCACGGTTATTATAACCACCACGATTGTTATAACCTCCGCGATTATTGTATCCACCACGGTTCTGATACCCGCCATGGTTATTATACCCACCACGGTTCTGATATCCTCCTTGACGTGGTTGATAGCTACCTTGCTGTGCTTGGAAACCGTTATTGCCTTCTTCTCCTTCTACACCAGCATTAGCGTTGTAGCGTGGACGATAGGCTTGTGGCTGATAACCACCCTCCTCATTATTATAACGGGGGCGATAACCTCCCTGTTGTGGACGATTGTTGTATCCACCGCGGTTGTTGTATCCAGCTTGGCGTGGCTGATAACCACCTTCTTCACCATTGTTATTGTTGTAACGAGGACGATAGCCACCCTGTTGCTGTGGGCGACTGTTATAGCCACCGCGATTGTTATAGCCACCATAATTGTTCTGGCGTGGACGATAACTTCCTTGCTGTGGACGTCCAGTACTCTGTAAACCAGAGCCAAAGCCCTCAGGACGGAATCCGCCTTCCTCGTTGTTATTGCTTGAATTGTCAGTGCTGTAAGCACGCTGTGTGTGAATACGTGGACGTTGTGGACGTCCAGCTGCACGGTACTCTCTTTGGTAGCTGCCTTGTTCGGCTGCTGAATAGCCATCTCGGCTATTCTCATTTTGCTCAGATTGAACTTCTTTGTTCTCGAATTCTTCTGCCATAGTTGTTCTTACTTTAATGTTGAAATTATCAGCCTCACGGCCAAATACTAAAAATATTGTTATTGGTTTATATTCTTACTCCATATTAATCGGAGTTGTTTGTTCTAAATACCTGTATAATTATGTGGGGTAATTGCCATTAATTCTGCCTTTACACTGTCACTGACATTAAGAGTTTTTATGAATTCATGGATGGTTTCCTCATTCATTTTCTTATTCGTTCGAGTGAGAGCTTTTAGAGCCTCATAGGGGTGTGGGTAAGCTTCACGGCGTAAAATGGTTTGAATAGCTTCTGCAACAACAGCCCATGTGTTATCGAGATCCTCACTTAACTTCTCTTCATTGAGAATCAGTTTGCGCAATCCTTTCAGTGTACTCTGAATGGCAATGACGCTATGTCCGAGAGGAACACCAACGTTGCGCAAGACGGTAGAGTCCGTTAGGTCACGTTGTAGACGACTAACTGGCAACTTTTGTGCCAGGAACTGAAGGATAGCATTGGCGATACCGAGGTTACCTTCACTGTTTTCGTAATCAATAGGGTTCACCTTATGTGGCATAGCACTTGACCCAACCTCACCAGCTTTAATCTTCTGCTTGAAATATTCCATAGAGATGTACATCCAGAAGTCACGGTCAAGGTCGATGATGATGGTGTTGATACGGCGTATGGCATCAAAGATGCTTCCTAAGTGATCATAGTTGCTGATCTGTGTTGTCCACTGCTCACGCTCCAACCCTAGTTTCTCACTTACAAAACGGTCACCAAAAGCTTTCCAATCATACTGTGGATAAGCAACATGGTGGGCATTGTAGTTACCTGTTGCTCCACCAAACTTAGCTGTCAGCTTACAGTTACGTAATGATGTGAGTTGCTCGTTAAGACGATAGACATAGACTTCAATCTCCTTTCCTAAGCGAGTAGGGGAGGCTGGTTGACCATGTGTCTTTGCTAACATCGGAACATTTTCCCACTCTGTAGCATAATCTTTTAGTTGAGAGATTAGCTCATCTACCTGTGGATAATACACGTCCTCAAGTGCTTCTTTGATAGAAAGAGGAACGCTTGTATTATTAATGTCCTGTGATGTTAAGCCAAAGTGGATGAATTCCTTGTAAGGTTCTAATCCTCCAATCTTGTCGAACTCTTCTTTTATAAAGTATTCTACAGCCTTAACATCATGGTTTGTTATCTTCTCAATATCCTTTACACGAGCCGCATCATTCTCGTCGAATTTACTATAAATCTCCCGTAGACGCTTAAAAAGCGATGAATCAAAGCTTTTCAGTTGTGGAAGAGGTAATTCGCATAGGGTGATGAAGTATTCGATTTCTACGCGTACGCGATAGCGAATTAAAGCATACTCAGAGAAATAGTCGGCAAGACATTCGGTCTTACTTCTATAGCGACCGTCAATAGGAGATACGGCTGTTAAAGTGTCAAGGGTCATAACGATATTGATTAATATGGTGCAAATTTAGCAATAAAATCAGTAAATACGCAAGAAAAACCAATAATAATATGAAAAAGAAAGCTCTGTGGAATGCTAAAAACAAAAAACTTTGCAACAAATGTTACAAAGTCATCTCTATCTAATATTAAAGGTGGGCGTTGACGGATTCGAACCGCCGACCCTCTGCTTGTAAGGCAGATGCTCTAAACCAGCTGAGCTAAACGCCCTTTAAAATCCCCTGCAGCCCCGAAAGGCTACAGGGAAACACCCCTTGTGGGCGTTGACGGATTCGAACCGCCGACCCTCTGCTTGTAAGGCAGATGCTCTAAACCAGCTGAGCTAAACGCCCCTACTTTCTGTAAGGCGGGTGCAAAGGTAAGGAATGTTTTTCAATCTAGCAAGCAATTGCTAATTTATTTATTTGAAAACTTATTTGTTGAAAGATAAAACATCTATTGTTGAGGGCTTATGTGATGTAGATTGCCGTTGGATGACTTTGATGTTGTAACTTTTGTTACACCTTAATTTATAATGATAAAGTAATCTTTTTTCTCATTGGTCAACGCCATATCCATATGTAATTAGTCAAATATATAGATTTAACTGTTTTGTAAAATAGTTTATTTTCCTTTGTTGAATTGATTATTTTTGCTATTTTTGCAAAGTCTTTTAGGGCAAAATTCATATTAAAAGTAATATTATGGCTGTAGAAATAAGATTAGAGCAAAGTAAATTTAAAGATAAGAAAGGTGCTGGAAAGTGGTATGCTCGTACGGTGAGTACAGGTGTTGTTACAACTGAAGAGCTTGCTGATTCCATTCAAGAGAATACTTCTTTTTCCCGTGGTGACGTTCGCGGACTTGTTATTGCTTTGGTTGATGAGATCTCTTATCGTCTGCGTGAAGGTGAAACGGTGGCACTTGAGGGGTTGGGACGATTCCACCTGACAGTGGAGAGTGAACCTGTTGATAATCCAGAAGACTTTGATATCAAGACACATGTGAAGAATGTGAAGTGTCGTTTTGTACCTACCAGTACACGTAATGCGCGTACGGGAAAGAAAAACCAGAACCTTGCGTATGGTGCACGTGTAGAGTGGGCAGAGCCAGAATATGAAGATGAAGACGATGATTAATTCCCTTCTATAAAATGTGTTGGGGGTTAACTTGCATTTTATAATATTTCTCTTATCTATCCGTATAAAGTCAATCGTTTTTATTTTCTCGTGAAATAAAATAATTAGTCATAATCTCACAGTACTGTTTGATGGTGACCTTTCGTTTATATAGGTAATAAGCAAACTGAAAGATGGTGATTATCATTTAGTCTTCAGAATATTTAATGACAGTTCTTTGTTGTTCTTATTTTCGTAAAGTTTGTGCTAATTTTCTTTGGTATTAAAAATATTTTATGTATATTTGCACTCAGTAATACAATGCATCCTCTATTCATACGGATAAAATAGAACGTGTATGAGGTTAGGAATTGTTTATCGCGGATATAATAAAAAACTTAAAACTATTAGGGATAATACTCTAAAAATCCTTTTATATTAAGGACAGATTTTGGTTTTTCGTTATTCTATTAATCAAACATAATAAGCTGATAGGTTTTTATAACCATTCTTTTTGTAAGATGTCCTCGAGCTAAATAAACTTATTTTTTTAACATAACAATAATTAGAAATGAAAAAACTTTTACTTTTAGTATGTGCTGCAGTTATGAGTCTTTCAGCTTCAGCGCAGGCAGGTGATAAGGCACTCGGTGCACAGCTCGTATTCGGTTCAGAGACTAACAGTCTCGGTTTTGGTGTTAAGGGTCAGTACTACTTCACAGATCATATTAGAGGTGAGGGTTCTTTTGACTACTTCTTCAAGCGCAAGGGACTTTCAATGTGGGATGTAAACGCAAATGTTCACTACCTCTTTGATGTAGCAGACAAGTTTAAGGTATATCCACTCGCAGGTCTTGGCTATACAAACTGGTCATACAAGTATGAGTACGCTGGTAATACTATAAATGAGGGTTCAGACGGTCGTCTTGCTATTAACCTCGGTGGTGGTGTTGAGTATGAGCTTACTAAGAACTTGAACGTAAACGCTGAGGCGAAGTATCAGATTATCAGCAACTACAGCCAGTTGGTACTTGGTGTAGGTGTAGCTTACAAGTTCTAAATAAATAAGGCAGGTCCTAAAGGCTCTGTGTTAGGCGATAGCCTTTTGGCTAAGGTCAACGGATGAGGCTTTTAGGACCTGTCTATTTTGTTTAAGATAAACTACGGTGGTGGTTTTTCTTACCCATAGAGGGGTAAGTTTTTATGCTTTTGATTCTTCTATCGCAATATAGACATTTGAAAGATACGGTCCTTTTTCTTTATATTGCCAAAAGAACACGTTCCTTTGTAGGCTTTTGCTGAGTATTTCGGAGGTAGTATAGCTTTCTTCATTTTCCATTCTCGTCTTGGAAAGGATACTTGAGTTCGGGATAAGTTTAGTATGAAAAAAGTTCCAACTGCCTTGATTTTTCCACATACACTGGCAGTGCCTCTGGCTTGTTCTCAAAGAAGC